>Ga0138256_10000030_pt1 | contig 186589 bp, 143 predicted proteins | sample KNB2016incub_MG_FD_105486 | JGI IMG/M metagenome (GOLD analysis project Ga0138256, IMG submission 105486) | Active sludge microbial communities from wastewater in Klosterneuburg, Austria - KNB2014incub_MG | ecosystem: Engineered > WWTP > Activated sludge > Unclassified | place: Austria...
GCCGTCGGTGATGGTGCCGTCGAGGTCGTTGGCGCCGAAGTGGAGGGCGGTCTGGGCGGTGGCTTTGCCGAGCATGACCCAGTAGGCCTTGATGTGGTCGAAGTTGTCGAGCATCAGGCGTGAAACGGCGATGGTCTTGAGATTGTCGATCGCGTCGGGGCCGGGCAAGCTGTCAAGCGCGGTGCCGCTGGGATAGAACGCGAGGGGGATGAAGCACTGGAAGCCGCCGGTCTTGTCCTGCTGTTCGCGGAGGCGTACGAAATGATCTACGCGGTCTTCCATCGTTTCGATATGGCCGTAGAGCATCGTGGCGTTGGTTTTGAGCCCGGCTTTGTGGACCTTGCCGGCGAGTTCGAGCCAGCGGTCACCGTCGCATTTGTGGTCGCAGATCCTGCTTCGCGTCGGTTCGGCAAAGATCTCAGCACCGCCGCCCGGACACGAATCCATGCCGGCTGCCTTAAGCTTTTCGATCACATCCTCGTCCGACATTTTGTAAAAGCGGGCAAAGAAATCAAGCTCGACCATGGTCAAGGCTTTGAGATGGAGTTTGGGGAATTCGCGTTTGAGCGACGAGAAAAGGTTGGTGTAGTACTCGAACGGAAGTTTGCTGTTCAGCCCTCCGACAATATGCAGCTCGGTCGCACCTTCCTCGACAGCCCGGCGAGCGATATCGAGGCCTTCCTGGACGGAATAAGTGTAGGCATCATCCTGCCTCGCCCGGCGATAAAAGCCGCAGAATTTGCAGTCCGCGACGCAGATATTGGTGTGGTTAAAATGCCGGTTGACGTTGTAATACGTCGTCTTGCCGTGCTTCTTACGACGAACGTGATCGGCCAGTTTGCCCAGTGCATTGAGGTCGTCCGTCGCAAACAGCGACAGCCCGTCCTCAAACGATAACCGCTCGTTATCCTCGACCTTTTCCGCGATGTCTCTTAAGTTTTGATCAAATGAAAACAACATATGTGTATGCTATGATTCTAACAAAAAGCGGTAGGTAACACACTTAATTATGAAGTTCGGACAGGTCGAAAACCCGGAAGAGATCGATTTTACGATTCCGCCGGATCATGCGGATACGGCAGCGGTTTTGGGCGGGAAGGCGGCGGATTCGCTGGAGATCCATGTTGGCTGTGCGAAGTGGAATAAGACCGATCTGAAAGGGTTTTATCCGAAGGGTGTTAAGGACGAGCTGGGTTATTATTCGACTCAGTTCAACTGTATCGAGCTGAACGCGACGTTCTACCGGCTATTTAAGTCTGACGTTTATGTGAATTGGTACGATGCCGTGCCGGAGGGCTTTAAATTCTTCCCGAAGCTGACGCAGTCCATCTCGCATTTTCGGCGGCTGAAGGATATAGACGAACTGGTTGATATTTCGGTGACCAACATGTCGCATCTTAAGGAAAAGCTCGGAATGCCGTTCCTGCAGATGCATAACAATTTCGGGCCGAAGGATTTTGAGCGGGTCGAGGCGTTTGTTGAGCTTTGGCAGTACGATGTTCCGTTGGCGATGGAGTTTCGCAAGACGGAATGGTACAACGACCCCGAGGTCGCTCCGCGGCTTTATGAACTGCTCGAGAAAAACAAGATGACCAACGTCCTCGTCGATACCGCCGGACGCCGCGACCTGATGCACATGCGGCTGACGACGCCGAACGCTTTCATTCGCTGGGTCGGCGCAAATCATCCGGAATCGGATCGTGCCCGCCTCGACGAATGGGTCGAGCGAATCGCGGATTGGAAAGCTCAGGGTCTGCAGCAGCTTAATTTCTTCGTCCATCAGAACATCGAAAAAGAATCGCCGCTGCTCTCGGCCTATTTCATCGAGAAACTCAACAAAAAGATCGGCACCGATCTGCAGATCCCGAAAACATTATAGGTATGACGAACGTTATCAAACGCACGACCGAAGAAGATGCCGATTTTCTCTCGCTCGTTAAGCTGCTCGATGTCGAATTGGCTGACCGGGATGGCGAGGAGCATTCGTTTTACGCACAGTTCAATAAACCGGTTGGACTCACCGGCGTTGTGGTCGCATATCGCGAAGGAGAGGAAGTCGGCTGCGGAGCATTTAAGAAATACGACGCAAATTCGGTTGAGATCAAACGAATGTACGTCCGGCCCGATCGCCGCGGGCTTCGGATCGCTGCCGAGGTACTGGCGGAACTGGAAAAGTGGGCGAATGAGGTTGGATTCTCGGAATACGTGCTGGAGACCGGATTCAAACAGCCCGAGGCGATCGCTCTTTACGAACGTTCCGGCTACGACGTGATACCAAATTACGGACAATACGTCGGCGTCGAAAACAGCGTCTGCATGCACAAAAAACTCGCTTAAATATATTAAAATGACAAAACCATCACGCCTTTTCGCATTCCTGTCGCTATTCCTACTTTCGACAACGTTAATTGCACAGTCTCCGAAAATTACTGCTATCAAAGCCGGCCGGCTGATCGATACCGTAAACGGCCGCGTTCTCGAGAATCAAACGATCCTTATCGAAGGCGACCTGATCAAAGCGGTCGGTTCAAATGTGGCCATTCCCGCTGGAGCAGAGGTCATCGATCTTTCGACATCGACCGTGCTGCCGGGATTGACGGATTCTCACGTTCACATCTCGGGACAGGCGGGAACCGCGAACTATTACGATGTCTTGTTTCGGCGGACCTATATCGATACAGCGGTAACGGCTCACATTTACACGAAGCGAACGCTGGACGCCGGTTTCACGACCGTCCGCGATCTCGGGTCTACCGCATTTCTCGCCGTTTCACTTAAGAATGCGATCAATCGCGGCGAGATCGAAGGGCCGCGGATCATTCCGGCGACGTATTACATCGGTTCCACCGGCAGTCATGGCGATCTGAACGGGTTTTCGGCCTGGCTCGCCGATCGTACGCCGCCCGAAATGTCGGGTATTGCCGACGGTGTTGACGAGGTGCGAAAAAAAGTAAGGTACCTGATCAAAAACGGTGCTGAGGTGATCAAGTTCGGAGCGACCGCAGGTGTGCTTTCAGAAGAGGTTAGCGTGGGTGCTCCGCAGTACTCTCAGGAAGAAATGAATGCAATAGTCGCCGAAGCAAAACTGCACGGGATAAAGGTCACTGCCCACGCTCACGGGACCGAGGGGATCAAAATGGCGATCCGGGCCGGAGTCGATTCGATCGAACATGGAAGTTTGATCGATGACGATGGCATCAGGATGATGAAGGAAAAGGGAACTTATCTGTCGGCAGATATCTACAACGACGATTTTATTTTGGCTGAGTTTGCGAAGTTTGGGACGCCGCAGAAGATCATCGATAAAGAAAAGCTTGTCGGACGGCTACAGCGCGAGAATTTTAAGAAGGCGGTTCAAGCCGGTGTGAAGATAGCGTTTGGGACCGACGCGGGCGTTTATCCGCACGGCTGGAATGCAAAGCAGTTTGCGAAGATGGTCGAGTGGGGAATGACGCCGATGGCCGCAATTCAGGCGTCAACCGTAGGTAACGCTGACCTTTTCGGCTGGACCGATAAGATCGGTTCGATCACCGCCGGCAAATATGCAGATATCATCGCCGTCAGCGGAGATCCGATACAAAACATCGGGATACTAGAAAATGTGAGTTTCGTGATGAAGGGCGGAACGATCTATAAGAATAACGTCAAGAAATAGCTCAGTTTGCACAAAAAAATATGGACCGAAGAGAATTCGTCGGCATTCTTGGAGCTTTGCCATTGCTTGGAGCGGCGCGTGCTTTTTCTCCCGCGAACTTCAGCAAAGTAGTTTATCCGGGTAAGGACGGTCGGCTCGTCTATGTTCCGGACGGCGAGGGGAACACGATCCCGGATTTCTCTAATTGCGGCTACATGGGCGGAGGCGTAAAGCTCCCCTCCGTGCCGATTCGGGCAACGGTAGAACCTACCTCGGAAAATGCAGGCAAAGCGATCCAGGATGCGATCGATAAGGTCTCGGCGTTGGCGTTGGGTAAAGATGGATTTCGCGGCGCCGTTCTAATTCGGAGAGGCACTTACAAGGTCGACCGAACGCTTATGATCCGAACGAGTGGAGTTGTACTGCGGGGCGAGGGCGATAGTGAAAAAGGTACAGTTCTGGTCGCTACGCAGCGAAAGCAACACACGCTTATCGAGATCAAGGGCAAAGGTTCCGGGAAAGCGACAGGTAGGAGGACTCTGATAAAAGATGCTTACGTGCCTGTCGGTTCACGGTCCTTCAAGATCGAGTCTGCGGCGGGATTTTCCGTCGGTGATGAGGTCATTGTTAGGCGTATTGGCAACAAAGAGTGGATCCGCGAGATCGGGATGGACCGGATAACGCCAAGGTCCACGGGGGGAACGGTTCAGTGGGAGCCATTCGATCTAGATTTTGAACGGGTGATCAAAGCGATCAAGGGCGACACGATAACGATCGATGCTCCTATTGCCTGTGCGATCGACGGTCGTTGGGGCGGCGGCGAGGTCCGGAGCGTTGACAACAGCGGCCGTATCAGCCAGGTCGGTATCGAAGATCTGCGTGGCGACTCTGAGTTCGATCCAAAGATCAAGGCCGACCTTGAGGGCGGCAAAGGCAAATATTTCTCTGATGAACAGCATTCATGGGAATTTATAACCATAAACTTTGCCGAGAATGTTTGGGTCCGCGACGTGACAGCGATCCACTTCGGCTACACCGGTGTTCATGTCAGTCAGGATGCCAGGTGGGTAACGGTGCAGGACAGCAAATGCCTCGACATGATCTCCGAGATCACCGGCAGCCGCCGTTATTGCTTTCACCTTGAGGGGCAGTTGAGCCTTGTGCAGCGATGCTTTGCGGACACGGGTCGGCATGCTTTTGTTGTCGGATCTAGAGTTTGCGGCCCTAATGTGTTCCTGTCCTGCAAAGCAACAAACTCGTACAATACGAGCGAACCTCACCATAGATGGTCGGTCGGCGGACTGTATGATAACGTCTCGGCTCCGATGGCGATACAGGATCGCCAGTGGATGGGAACGGGACATGGATGGGCCGGTGCAAATTATGTCGCTTGGAATTGTGAAGGTCCGCTAGTTTGTCAAAAACCGCCGACGGCTCAGAATTGGGCGATCGGGCACGTAGGCGAAAAACAGCCAGGGGCGTTTGCGCCGCGTCAGGATGGGTATTGGGAGTCTCTGGGCCGACACGTAGAACCCGCAAGCCTCTACTTACAACAGCTGAAAGACCGGCTGGGAGCGGCGGCAGTTAAGGCGATCGGGAAGGCCTAGTATTTGTAACTTGGACGCTAGCGGGATTGATTGAGCATCACTGACGCACCGAAAGTCATCAGCAAAATCACGCTTACAAAGGCGTTGGTTGTGAAGAATGCGGCGTTCATTTTGCTCAAGTCATTGGCTTTTACCAAGGTGTGCTGGTAAATCAGCAACGCCCCGACGGCTATCACGCCCGCGAGGGCTAGCCAGCCAAGTCCGGTCACCAAATACAGCAAAACCAAGACGATAAAAGCCTGAAAGTGAAATACGCGGGCGATCCAGAGCGAGTTTTTGATGCCGAAACGAGCCGGTATCGAACGCAATCCGGCCTTACGGTCAAATTCGAAATCCTGGCACGCGTACAGCACATCAAATCCCGCCGTCCACATCAGAACCAGCACCGAAAGCAGGATCGGGATCTCGTCATTTAGTGTTCCGCGAACCGCGATCCAGGCGGCCGAAGGCGAGATCGCCAGAGCGATACCGAGGATCAGATGAGCGAGCGCGGTGAACCGTTTGGCGTACGAGTAACCGAGTACGAAGAGCAACGCGACCGGAGAAAGGGCGAATGTGAGCCAGTTCAGCGAGTAAGACGCGAGCAGGAAAACGCCGATAGAAACGTAGAGGAAGACCCAGGCGAAGCCGACCGAGAGCTTGCCGCTTGGCAGTTCGCGGTTAGCGGTTCGAGGATTTTTGGCATCGATGTCGCGGTCGACGATTCGGTTAAAGGTCATCGCGGCCGAGCGGGCTCCGAACATCGCGACCGTGATCCACAGCAGCTGCCACCAGGTCGGCAGGCCGTTCGCTGCGAGGATCGCTCCGAGGAATGCGAACGGCAGAGCGAACAGCGTATGCTCGAATTTGATCATCGCGAGCGTGGTCTTAAGTTTTTCAGCGAATGATGCCATCGTTCCGGCCCTCGGGCCAAACGAAAAGTGTAACAAATAAAGGCAAAATATGCCCTCGGAGCGGAGGTTGCAAAATCGAGACCGAGTTAATACGATAAGCCAGATAATCTATGGACATCCAGCAGCTAATCGAAACATGGCAGATCAACAACCGCATTAACCTATACCTGCTCGACGCTATCGCACCTGAACATCTCGCGGACGGCCTTTCGTCGAAAGGCAGGAATGTTGGCGAGCAGTTCGCACATATTCATAATGTACGGCTGATGTGGCTCAAGGCCTCGATGCCCGAGGAACTCGCCGGCCAGGCAAAGGTCGAAAAGGAAAATGCCGGCGACAAGGAGCTCCTAGGACTCTCGCTCGAGCAGTCCGGCGTGGCGATCGTCAAGCTTCTCGAATTTGCCGCCTCGAACGGCGGACGGGTCAAAGGATTCAAACCGCACGTCACGGCTTTCGTCGGATATCTTACCGCCCACGATGCACATCATCGGTCGCAGATCATCATCGCTCTCAAGCAATCCGGCCATCCGCTCGACAAGAAAATTCTCTACGGCATCTGGGAATGGGGAGCAAGAAATGCATCTCCGTAGCCGTGACTTTTTGTGTTTTTTCACTTTTCGCCAAACTTTACCAAAAATTACCGCATAAAAAGTGTGAATCGATTCACACTTTTGCAAAAGCCAGTGCTGAGACGCCGATAAATACTGGGTTTCAGCGATCCGCACCTAGCCGCTCGGGCCAAAAACCGGGTGTTCGTTGGTAGAGGAAAAAACGGGGTTTTTGAGGGGTTTGTGTAAGATTGGTAGAGGTATTTGGCAGATTGGTCAAACGTGTTGGTTAGTCATTTCAGTCGAGGAAACGATGCCCAGGGGACGAACTCATGATGCGATCACATTTCTGCTCGCGGCACCGGCATTTGCGGTGACGTATAGTGTGACGCGGGATATCGCTGCATCGGCAACCGTCGGTTTAGCGTTCATCTTCGGCGGGTTGATGTTCGGGCCGGACCTGGACACGGTTTCGCGGCAATATTCTCGTTGGTTCATCTTTCGATTCCTCTGGTTTCCTTACAGATCCTTCTTCAGTCATCGCTCGCGGTTTTCGCACGGTTTGATCTTCGGTGCGTTGATACGGGTCGTCTATTTTATGGGGATCGTGTCGCTGATCGTATTTCTCACGGTCTATCTTTATGCGGCCTATTCGGGCGGAAGCCTGCCGGCGGTCGGCCAGATCGCCGATGTATGGCGGCCGATAGGCATCTATACGCGTGAGAAGCTGGGAAGTAATTTGCTCGTCCTGATATTTGTCGGGTTATGGCTCGGGGCGGCGAGTCACACGTTTACCGACATGGCAGGATCGTTCGTGAAGACAGGGCGGGTTGCGAAGTTTTTGTGACTTAACCTCGTCCGCCGCCGGATCTTGCGGTAAAAAGCCTCAGTGCCTGGCGTCGGGCGGCGTCGGAGATGTTGCGGTTTTTCGAGAGTGCCATCAGATCGCGGAGCTGGAGGCGGCTCATGATCGTGATGACGTTGGCGAGCGGCGTCCGCGGGTTTCGGGCGAGGTTGTGCATGACGGGGTAGCTGCGCGCCCATTGGCGGTTGGCGGCGATCTGGCGGAGGATCTCTTCGGAGATGGACCGCATCGAGGCGATATTCTCGACCTCTTTTTCACTGATACGCGGGTTGTTGACGACAGCCGTTGAGACGAGCTTGTTCGGGTCCCGGATAAGGATGTTGCGTGCCTCGCGATCGCCCTTCATGGCGAGTTTGACGCGGTCTTTGACGCCCATTCGCATGATGCGGTTGAGCATCGAGATGCGTTCGCTCGACGCCTCGTCCTCGGCCTGCATTTCGCCGAGTATCTTGTTGAGGATCGCTTTGCGGGTTTCCTCGCTTTCTTCGTAGATCTCCTCGATATACTCGAGAGCCAGCCACGAGTCGTCCGTTTCCTGATCCGGAACCTCAATATGCTGGGCGATAAAGAGGGCGTCTTCGAGGCTTAAACCCGAGCCTCCGCGTTCATCGGCAACTTCTGCCTGCTCGATAAATTCGGCAGCGGCCTCGTTACCCTGAGCGCGAAGTTCGTTCGCGATCTGCTGGGCACCGCGTTCTTTTTCGAAAAACTCGCGCTTAATTTCCAACGCCCGCCGTTCAGCATCCGGCGTGCGGTTCGGATTCGAAATGATCGCATCGAGGATCGCGGGATTCTGGATCAGCAGCTGCTGATTGAACGAGATCAGGTCGATCAGCGGACCATGTGGTGTCTTCGCTGCAAAATCGGCGACCGCCGCGGGCGGTGTGTGGGGATTTAGCAGGATCGCTTCATAGATCGACGGCGACAGATCGGACTGCCGGGAAAAATAAGCGAGGATCCGGGGAGCGAGAGAAGCTGAGCGGATCGTTGCCTCGAGTGACTGGTGCTGCTGTGAACGGAGGGTTTCTGCCGCCGCGTCTCTTAATTCGGCATCCGAGCCTTCGGAAAAATTGACGAGGATCTCAAGCAGGTCGCTTTGCGGCAGCGGAAGTGAACCTCTGGCCGCCGCAAGCTGGGCTGGACGCGGCGCAGTGCCCTCGACCATTGCCTTGACGACTGGATTGCTTGAAGCGATCTCGGAACTCATATTATGCGGGAGAAATCCCAGTATTGCGCGTATAAAAAAAAGGGAGGCCTGACCAACTGCGGTCTGCCCTAATTCTAGCATAGATGATTATAATCTTGACTAATACCAACTGCTTAAACTAGTTTAAACGTAGAGCATATTTTGCCTCTGGTGCATAACTCCACATACCGCCTATTTACAGCAAATATAATGATTAAAGAAGAACTTAAAGGACTTATTTCAGACAAAAGCGCCCGCATCGGTGTGATCGGGCTCGGCTACGTCGGCCTGCCGCTGATCATCGAATTCTGCCTCAAAGGTTATGAGGCTGTCGGCTTTGAGGTCGATGAGAAAAAGACCAGCGAGATCAACGCCGGACGTTCGTACATCGTCGATGTTACAAGTGAGAACGTAAAGAAGTGCGTTGACGAAGGAAAACTCACCGCGACGACCGATTTTGCCCTATTAAACGCCTGTGATGTGATCATCATCTGCGTTCCAACGCCGCTTCGCAAAACCAAAGATCCTGACATGTCGTACATTCTGACCGCCGGCGGCGAGATACAGAAATACCAACGTCGAGGGCAGCTTATCATCCTGGAATCTACGACTTATCCTGGAACGACGGACGAAGTTCTGCTGCCGATGTTCGAGGAGAATGGTTTTAAGCTCGACGAAGATTTTCTTCTGGCATTCTCGCCGGAGCGTGTCGATCCGGGCAATCCGCAGTTTCAGACACACAATATTCCAAAGGTTGTCGGCGGTGTCGGGCCCGATTCGACTGACGTGGCGGCTTTTCTTTACGGCCAGATCGTCAGCAATATTCATCGGGTTTCGTCAGCACGCGTTGCCGAGGCGGCGAAACTGTGGGAAAACACATTCCGCGCTATCAATATCGGAATGGCAAACGAAATGGCCAAGGTATGTAACGCTCTCGGTATCGATACCTGGGAAGTCGTAAGTGCGGCGGCGACTAAGCCTTTCGGCTTTATGCCGTTCTATCCTGGACCGGGAATCGGCGGGCACTGTATTCCGCTCGATCCGCACTACTTGTCGTGGAAGGCGAGACAGCATGGATTTGATTCGAAGTTCATCTCGCTTGCCGAACAGATCAATTCGACGATGCCAAACTACGTTGTCGAACTCGCGACCGCCGCGCTGAACGAAGAGCGAAAAGCGGTAAACGGTTCAAAGATCCTGATTCTTGGCGTCGCCTACAAAAAAGACATCGACGACATGCGCGAATCGCCGGCACTTTCGATCATCGATCTGCTGCGCGCCGATGGAGCCGATGTTTATTACCACGATCCGTTCGTTCCGGTTGTGACATTCGACCATGCATACACGATCGGTGATGCCGACCCGCTTTATAACAAAGAGCTGACGGACGAACTGATCGCTGAATCGGACTGCGTAATTATTTGTACCGAGCACACCACCGTCGATTACTCACGCGTCTGTTCGCTCGCTAAAGTGGTTGTCGATACAAGAAATGCCCTGTCACCCGAGATCCGCGGGGCCTGCAGTGCGAAGGTTGTGAGGCTCTAAATGCTCAAGGTTCTCCTCATCGCCGGTGCACGGCCAAATTTTATGAAGGTCGCTCCGATCTACGCCGAAATGAAGCGGCGGCCGTCGGAATTTGTGCCGATGATCGTGCATACGGGCCAGCATTACGATGCGGCGATGTCGGATGCTTTTTTTGACGATCTCGGTATGCCGAAGCCGGATATTTATCTCGGTGTTGGCTCGGGTTCGCACGCGGTGCAGACGGCGAAGATCATGACGGAATTCGAGCCGGTCGTGCTTGAGCATAAGCCGGAGTGGGTTCTCGTTGTAGGCGACGTCAATTCCACGATCGCCTGCGCACTTGTCTGTGCAAAGCTTGGGATCAAGATCGCTCACGTCGAGGCGGGATTGCGATCTCGTGACAGAGCGATGCCTGAGGAGATCAATCGCATTCTGACGGATTCGATCTCGGACCTGCTGCTGACGACTTCGCAGGATGCGGATGTAAATCTCGATCAAGAGGGAATTCGAGGGCGGCGGGTGAAGTTCGTCGGCAACGTGATGATCGATTCGCTGCTCGAACATCTGAAGATCGCTGAAAACTCGACCGTTCGAACCGATCTCGGCATCGAGGCCGACGAGTACGGCGTGATGACGCTGCATCGTCCGTCGAATGTGGATGAAAAAGATGTTTTCGAAGGCATTCTTGATGCGCTCGTGACAGTTGCTGAAAAGCTTCCGATCGTATTTCCGGTCCATCCGCGTACGCGTGGCAAGATCGCGGAATTTGGGTTTGACGCGAAGATCGCGAGCTCAAACATCCGCCTCATCGATCCGCTCGGCTATCTCGATTTCATGCGGCTCTACAGCGGTGCGAAATTGGTGCTGACCGATTCGGGTGGGCTGCAGGAAGAGACGACGGTGCTCGGCATTCCGTGCCTAACGCTTCGCCACAATACTGAACGGCCGGTGACCATTGAACTCGGAACTAACGTACTCGTCGGAACCGATCCTGAGAAGATAAAACAGGCTGCGGCTGAAGTTCTCGACGGCGGAAAACAGCGTGAAGACGCTAAGATACCGCCATTATGGGACGGAAAAGCATCACGCCGTATATGCGACGAATTGTTACGTTTTACTAAATGAGCCGAGGCATCGGCAGTAATGCCTCGACTCGATAACTATTTGCTCGTCTCGATCGGATACCCCGCCGCTTTCCATCCCTGAAAACCGCCTTTGAGGGCAAATACATTTGAAATTCCTTTTTGATTCATTTGGAATGCCAAACTGGCACTCGAGTGCTCGGCCGGTCAGGAACAGTAAACAATGATCTTGCGGCCCTTCGGCAGTGCGTCAAACCGGTCGTCCTGAGCGCCCTTGATGATCACGGCTCCCTTGATATGTTCCTGTTTGTAGATATCCTCGGCGCGGGCGTCCACAAACACGGCGTTCCCATCATCGAAAGCTTTCTTGGCATCTTCGACGGTAATCCTTGGTACGTCAGAATCGCTGTTATATTTCTTGACATCGCCAGACTGCCCAAAAGCAGCAAGGGCGGCGATCATGATCAAGCACAATGAGATCAGTAGTTTCATAGACTCGTTCCTTATTTCTGTTCTTGAGTAATAACGGGATATCCTGCCGTCTTCCAGGCGTTAGGGCCGCCTGTCAGAGCGTAGGTTCCGGGGATTCCTTTCTGGTTCATTTGGAATGCCAAACTGGCACTCGTGTGTTCGCCTCCTCAGGAGCAATAGACAATTATCTTTTTGCCTTTAGGAAGGTTATCGTAACTCTGTTCAACACCCGGCTGATACGGAACGACGATCGCTCCAGGCAGATGCTCGACGTCAAAGGCGGCTTGCCCACGGCTGTCGACGAAGACAACATTTCCAGCATCGTATTCCTTCTTAGCTTCTTCCGCTGAGATCCGTGGAACCGCGAGATCGTTAGTATATTTGACGTATTCGATCACGGCCGGTTTCTGGCACGCCAGGAAAAGAACCAGGACGAAAAGCGACAAGCCTGAGGCTTTCAGTTTATTCATACTATTTCTCTCCAAACGCCGCCAAAACTTCATCGGCGTGTTTTGCGACATCCACTTTTTCAAAGATCTTGACGATCTTGCTGTCATCGATCAAAAAAGTCTTGCGAAATGTGCCCATGTATTTTTTGCCGTACATGCTCTTTTCGCCCCAGACGCCGTAATCTTCGACGATCTTTTTATCGACGTCGGCGAGCAGATCGAACGGAAGCTGATACTTTGAGATAAATTTCTGATGCGATTTCTCGTTATCGGTCGAAACGCCGAGGACCGTAATACCTTTTTCACGAAACACCTCGTCAGCATCGCGGAACGAGCACGCTTCCTTCGTACAGCCTGGTGTATCGTCTTTCGGATAAAAATAGAGCACCACACGCTTGCCCGCAAAATCCGATAGGCTTACGTCATTGCCGTTCTGGTCCTTCGAAGTAAAATCGGGAGCTTTATCGCCTTCTTTCAACATTTAATGCAAAACCTCGCTTGATCGTTTTTAGAATAATCCAATTCTCCACAATCGAGCCTTTCGGCGCAATACTGGATCGCTATTTCTTCTTGCCAAAGTTCCATTTCATGCCGGTCGTGAAGAGAAAGTCGTTTCGCTGGGCATTACCGTTCGGGTCGTTATTAAACCGATCGCCGACGGAGAAATAGAAGCCGACTTTTTTCGTGACGTCGGCCGAGAGCGTCGCGTCGAAGATGAAGCGATACTCGTTCCGGTCAGTGACGTTCTGGAAAAAGGTCATCGTGTTCTGAAATTTCATACGGTCATTCAATTTCTGCTTGAATGTGAATCCGGCCAGGGCTTCCGGTGTGTTGGTGTCGTTTCCCGTCTGCCACGTGCGGTTCCACGCTCCGCCGGCAATGAATTCAAGTTCGGTACGGTCGTTCTTTATCGTACGGTGTCCAAGGCCGCCACCGGGAACTGAGCGGAAATTCAGGTGGCGAGGTTTATCACGTTCAAAATCGTAGGAGATAAAACCAAACAACCGCCGGTCGATCGTTCGGTCATAGCGGGCACCGCCCCAGAATGCATTCTGGGTCGTGATGTTGACGTGATTTCCGTGATTACTGTTCCACAGGCTCCGAGCGTAGATGATGAATCCGTCCTGAGGGCGCGTTTTCGAAGCTCGTAGGCCCGTCGACATCGTAATGTTATTCGAGTTTCCGGAGGTGTAGCTAAACCCGATATTTGCATTGCCTTCCCAACCTGTTGCGAGGGCTCTAAAGCGGCCGGAAAAGCCGTTAGAGCTTTTTTTTACGACTGCAGGAGACGGAACCGACACAGGAGCTTTTTCTGGTTTTGGCTGAACTGCCGTCGCGACAGGCTTTATCGCATCTTTGGTCGCGGGATCTGCCACGACCTTCTCGATGTGTGATCGAGCGATCTTTACCTTGCCGGCGTATACAGTTTCGACGGTGATCGTATCGTCACTTTCATCGACGATCTTGCCGGTCAGGCGGTCACCGTTTTTCAACGTGATCTCGCTGGCAGCGATGTTAAGCGCTAGTGAAAAGAGCAGCAATGTTGCGAGGGGCCAGGAAAAGTTTTTCATCACGAATATAAAATAACATTATGAAAAAAGGATGTGAATTAGGTCTCGTGATGACTGTATTTGACGTATCGGCAACCGCGTAAAAGAATGGTTGTGTTGATGAAGCTTCTGTCCGAAAAAAATGCACTCACGAAACTCGCAATTTTGCGCGATGATCTTGCTCGCGAGATCCGCGAAGGCTATGAGCACAAGGCAGCTCCTTGCCTGACCTGCTCGACGCCGGGAGCGTGCTGTCTTGATGCGCATTTTGTAAATGTTCACATTTCACGCCTGGAGGCCGCGGCGATCAACGCAAAGTTGGAGACTTTGACCGATAAACATCGAGGCGAAGTATTGAGGCGGATCGAGGCGACGATCGCGGAATACAATTTGTCACGTGAGGGGGACACGTTCGACCAGAAATTCGCCTGTCCGCTTTTTGAAAAAGGAACCGGCTGCCTCGTTCACGACGATGGAAAGCCGGTTGCCTGTACGATGCATGCCTGTTACGAAAACGCCGCCGATCTGCCGCCTGACGAACTTCAAATTGCCCAGGAACAAAAGATCGATGACCTCAACGCCCGCACGTACGGGCGTCGAGATCAGTGGCTGCCGATCCCGCTGGCGATCAGGAGACGATGAGCTAGTCGATCTTTACGTCGACGAATTTGTCACTGACGTTTCCCGCAAAGTCCGTTACCAGAAAGCCGATCGAATAATCCCCGGGGGCAACATCCATATTGCCGACGTAGAGGTCTTCCTTATCGCTAATAGTTAGAATGTCGGCCGGGTCGGTTGACGCGACATCTGACTCGTCACCATTGTCGTCTATCGAGAGGTAGACGGGGCGGATCGAATCGCCGCGGTCGAGCTTGACCTCGCGCTGAAGGCCCTTTGATTCCATAACGGCATAAACAAATTCGCCGGTAGCCTCTTCTTCGTTGAAGTCGATCACAAAATATAGCGTTATGTCGTTCCACTCCTTGCGGCCACGGTATTTTACTTGAGCAGGCACCTCGACGTAATAGACATCTTTGCCATCATCGATCTCGGCAAAATCGGTGATCGGGCAGATCACTTCCTTTGTGCCATCGCCGATCGAGAACCACGAACCGTCCCATTCCTCGTGCAGGTTGCCTTTTTCATCAGGCTCTGTCGGTATGGCCCCGATGATGATCGATTCCTTTTCGTGTTCTTCTGCAATGACGAATGTCGCTTCCTCGACATCATCGGCATTAACTTTTGCGCTGACCGTGACAACGCCGTCTTTGGCAAGATTTGGTTTGCTCGATTGCACAGGCGATACTTGCGGTTTCGTCGTATCTCCGGCGAGAATAGCCGCGATGTCGGTAAGCATGCCGTTCCACTTCATACCTGTTTGGAATGGATGTTTGCTGTATCCGCTTTCCGTCAGCTGCTGCCCGGTATTCGGGAAATAGATGGTCAGCCCGCTCGCCCGTGGATGGGCCGCACCCGAAACCTTTGTGACGACCGCCTCTGAAAGTGCTGCAAGTACGGCATCTGCAGCCTTTTTCGTTTCCGGATCGGGTGAAAGCGTTTTGAGGTTCGTCGCGTAATGACCCATATCAAAGAACTCGGCTGCTGCCGGCCCTTGACCACTCGATCCAAAATTCTCACTTGCCGAGCGGGCACGAGCGGTTCTAAGAAGGCCTTCGCGCCCGCCGGTTTTGATGATCGTCTGATTTCGAACTGCGAGGTCAGCGAATGCAGTATTTAATGCGTCAATTTTGCCGAGATCGGTTACGCTAAGCGTGATCGAGGCATCGCGATTACCCTGGTTTCCGCCGCTGTAATAGCTCTTGTAGGAACGAGTTATCCCCTCGCCGAGCGTTTTGCCGTCCATCACAGGTGAAGCGTTCAGGCCGTTCATTATCGCGACGTAGTTCCATCCGTCTCCGGGTTCGAGTTCCTGGGAAGCCACCATGTATTTGGCATAGGGGCTGACGGTTCTCGCGACCTCAAAATTTGCCATCAAACAGGCGTCAAAGCCGATCAATTCGAGCTTACCGATATTCTTTGTCGCACGGCCGAGTGCGGTGTTCAGCTCGGTCATATTCAGGCCGTCCTCGCCGTTGCCTTCGTCGTGGAGAATACCAGGCCAGCCGCTTCCGTGATCGCCGAAGACGAGCGAATACTTCTTGGCAGGGAAATCCTTAGCCGCGTGTTCAATAAAATCGGCTAGGTTTTTCGGATCACCCATATTTATCTCGCCCAGATCGGCAAGTTCCTTTAGTTTGCCCTTTTCGACACGGAGGTATTTGGCGGTGGTCCAGTTTTTCAGCCCGCCGACTTCGGCATTGGTATAGTTATTGTCTTCGTCACCGCTTGCATTGCGGTCAACCAGGGCGACGATGTTGATCTGAGCGGTGCTGCCGACCTCCATCATCTCGGTCAGATCGATCATCTGCGGAAGTTCAAGATCGTTGTCCGAATCCATGTAGAACATTAGCGTCCACTCGGCAGTTGCCGGTGCTTGGGCAAATAACATCTGGCCTTGCAGGATGGTTGCAAGAGCCACAAAGATAACAAAAGATCTCGTTTTCATAGGGCCTCGTTTATTGAAATTGAAGGGGATAACGAAGTTTACGCCAACAGCCGAAAAAACAAAAGGCCCAAAAAAGATGTGGGTCTTTTTCGGGCCTTTGGATCAAGAGTCGGTGCCAAACGACAGGGTTTTAGATGTGCCGCGTTACGGTTCGTGGAAGATGGTTGAAGCAAAATCAATAAATGCAATTACCGCGATCTCGGCCTCGCTGGTTTCGGCGTTGTCGAACTTAAGCCGCCACGTACCTTCCTCGAACGGTTTGCTGACGGTGATCGTGCGAAACGCACCTTCGGCTTCGGGTGTTCCCGCGGTGATCTTGCCGAGAACATTGCCGTTCGTATCAACGAGCGTTGCCGAGACATTTGGCGGAGCGACGTACGTGACTGAGAACCGCGATCCCTTTTTAACAGGGATCTCGACGGTCGCTGATTGACCTGTCGCCACCTTGATGCCGGTCGCAAAGTCAGGCTCGGCGTCTTCGTCACCGAAAAATGCGGGATCAGCTTCGCTGCCAAGGCTATCAGCGTAAGCCATCGCTCCGTAACGCCTGAGCCTGCCAATATTCTCGCCTTCCTGGAGGCTGCCCATGAAATTGTCCGTGTCCGGCTTATGATCGCCTTTAGGTGGAATCGCGAGCCAGTTGACGATCTGGACGAAATTCGGCTGGTGGCCGAGCTGATTTTCGTGTCGAGCCGGAACCGTCGAGAATTTCCATTGCCTGATATTCCAGATCGCCGAACGGTTCGGCGTGATGCCGTCGCCGGGAACGTCCATCTGGCAGATCGGATTGAACGCGTTGCCGACAAGGACTGAGAACTTCGTACCCTTTCGTGCTTTTACGCGTTCATTAAATGCCTTCATATTCTTGATCGACACCTCGTTGAAAGCCGGAACGTTGCGGCTAAATATCTTTGTAAATATCGTCTCGAGCCCGGTTGAACAGGGCGTTCCCATGTTCGGTGTCCCAACCATCACGAGCTGCGTGACGGTTGGTTTGCCGTCAAATACCCGGGGCATCGATCCATGAACGTAATACCTTGCCATCAAGCCGCCGGTCGAGTGAGCCACCATGTCGACATGCCAGGCGTTCTCGGCCTTTTGTAGGTTCTTGACCGTTTCGTCGATCACGCCGACGTTATCGCCGGCTAATTTACTGATCGAAACGCGGGCCAGCTCGGCAGTCCATTCAGTCGTGGGTATCGATTTGAATGCCCCCAGAAAATTAAAGACAAGCTCGGGATTTGACCATAGTCCCGGTACAACGACGACCGGTTTCGGTTTGACTATTATGTCCCTTGTTTTTACTTCGTTCTCAAGCTTTACCTCGATCTGACGGTGAATTTCGGGTTCGCTCCATACGCTCCCGGGCTTCCATGCGTAGCCGCTCGTGTCCCAGGTGATGGGAACTTCGCGTTCCTCGCCGCCGTCCAGATTTAGCTGGATCATCTTGCCGTCCGGCAGCGAATCCGAGCCTTCTTTAAGCTCTTTGAAATTGATATGTGCCTGCTTCGACTGGCCCGAAGTATTGACGACGGTTGCCACGACACGGACCAAGTTGCCGTCGATGGTATAGCCGTTGTCCTTTATCTCTACCCAACTATCAGGCGTCGGAAATAACGGCTGATAGAGCTTTACGTCGGTTATCATCAGTTCACCGGAGCAGCGGCGAAGGTTCCATACGATTGTCTCGACCACTCCGCCCGGCAACTCGATCGAATAGCTGCCCGCGAGGCTGTTCGCGTTTTGCGGGTCGACGTGGTTACGGCCGTCGGATGTAAGCGAATGGGCGTCGATGCTTTTTGCCGTGTCGGGCAGCGTGGTTTTCTTTCCTTCCTTTTTCGTACACTGACCGCTGTATTCAGCTGTCTGCGTTCCGCTGACAATTCCCATAAAATCGGGCAGCCCGACGCCGACGGCGTACGATCCGTCGCTATTTACGCCGATGTTGACGCTTGCTTCGAGGCCGTCTTTTGCACCTGTGACTTGGGTTTTAGTGGTGAAACTGCCGCGCATGTCGCGCCATGTCTTTCCCTGATCGCAGGAGTTTTTCTCTACCGCTTCACTTGTCTCGGTAAATTTGAAATCACTCACGATCGAGGCTCGCCCAATGCTTTTGCCGGGATTATCGCGGTCTTCCATTACAACGACTTGAGCGTTGTAATCACCCTTTAGCTCGTAACTGCTGATGTCGGTTCCGCGGCCCGAAACGCGGGGCTCTCTCTTCGTATTCTCCTGCCGATGAACGCGCGAAAAGGTGATGACGCCCGTCCATGCACCTGAACATTTTTTTGGGGCTTTCGGTTTGCTGGCAGCTTGTCTGTTCCCTTGCGGAGCCTGTGCGAACGCTGTCAGGCTGGAGCACAAAAGGCTCGTGAAGAACATCACACAGATCACTCGCCGGCCGATATTACGTTTATTCATCTTCTTTCCCCTTACGAAACAGTGGGCATGTCAGAAAATGACCTGCCCACTAGGTAAGGCGAAAGCTATACAAAGAAAGTATCAGGGGCGATGTGGTGTTTTCAGAATCGACAAGTTGCCTAAAGGATCACTGCAGGCCGACGAAATCGAAGTTCGGCAGGATATCGAAAATTTATATTATGCGTGGAGTAAAGCGATAACGTTTCGACTGAACCGTGAAAATGTAAGTCTCGCCCAATCGAACGTACGGAAAATTAAATTGACCAAAAGAACTGGTCCTTGCAAGGCGGCGGTCGCCATTCGTATCTGTTGCGATAACTGTTGCGTTAGCCAACCCGCGACCGTCCGGGGTCAGGACGCGCCCCGAAAGGCCTATACCGTCCGCCGTGCCGATGATCACGAGCCCATTCTGATAAACAGTCGGAAGCGACTCACCCGCCGAATTTGAAACAAACTGTGGCGTCGGAACGCTGCCGAAAGCAACCTGAGAAATGCCGGGCGGTACATTCGCGGGAATCGTGAACGTTACGGTAACAATTTTGTGAGTGCCTGCGGTGAATGGATACGGTGCGTTAACGATGACGCCAAGTTCGCCTTGTGCAAGGTTGTTGGTGTTGACCGCGAGAGTAGAGCCGGGCGGCATTTCGCTCGCGAGTGCGGCAACCGGGGATTGTAAAAAAAACGGATTGAAACGGATGCTGAAACTTGCCGACCTTTCATCACCCAGCGAAACTAGCCGGATCGGCATCTCGACCTGTGATTGAACACCCCCGGCAGTTGCCATGCTTGAAACGCGGAGGATGCGATCTTGAGCGTTCACGGGAGCGGCGGCAAGGCCGGAAGCTGCCAAGACTACTAGGACCAAGAAAACAAGCAGGTTTCTCTGGCAAAAAGAAATTATAAGCGTGGGCAAAAAAGCATGATCGGGCATAGGAACCTCCAGTTCAGTAAATGAACCGTGTTGAACTTATACGAGGTCACGATACCATGCCGATCGCTATTTCCCCTACCCCTCGTGCCGATGTTTGCTGCCTACTTGATGTTTAGCTCATACGGCATCAGAAGCATTGCCTGGCCTCGCTGCATTTGGTCAAGCATGGCGGCGAAGCGGAATGAGCGGCGGACGTCTCTGGGCAGCGATCCGAGGATCGCGGCCTGAGTTTTTTGTTCGGCTGAGGCTTCGGCGTTGCCGCGGCCGAAATACTGTTCCAGGAATGGACGCGGTTCGGGGAAGACGACGCGGCGAATGTCCTTATCTGCCGGGAGCGACGCAAGCTCTTTAGCGATGTCGATCGCTTTTTCGAGTCCGCCGAATTCATCAACGAGCCCATTTGCCTTGGCTTGCGTGCCGGTCCAAACGCGGCCCTGGCCGAGGGTGTTGACCTCCTCGTCAGTTTTGCTGCGGCCCTTGGCGACCTTTGGAACGAAGTTGTCGTAATAGACGCTTTGAGCCATCTCTTCCATTTTGGCACGCTCTTCAGGCGTCCATTTTTCGGTCTCGCGGAAGATGCCGGCGTTTTTGCCGCGCATTACATATTCGTTTGAGATCCCGAGCCAGTCGTAAAGCCCTTTCATTACTGGTTTGCCCATAAACATTCCGATCGATCCCGTCACTGTCGAGGGCTGGGCGACGATCTTATTCGCGTTGCACGCGATGTAATAGCCGCCGGAAGCAGCAACGTCAGCCATTGATACGACCACAGGTTTTTTGGCTTTCGCGTTCTCGATCGCATGCCACATCAGATCCGAAGCAAGTGCCGAACCGCCCGGCGAATCGACGCGCAGGACGATGGCCTTGATCGACTTGTCGTTCCCGGCATCATTGATCGCCTCGACCAGAGTGTCGGAGCCGACCATTTCACCGTTAAGCGGGCCGCTGCTAGACGGGCCGATGTTTATTGCTCCTGAGGCGTAAATAACGGCGACGCGTTCGCCCTTATTCAGTCCAAGGCTGTCGGACGGTATCTCACGGTAATCTCCGCCGCTGACGGTCCGAAGTTTGTCGCCTTCTTTATAACCAAGCTTTGCTTTCAGGTCGTTCTCGACCTGATCGCGATAAAGTGCATCGTCGATGAGGCCGATCGATTTTGCTTTTACTGCGTTGTAAGGAGCGGCGTCGATCAGAGTATTTACGTCCTCGACAGATTTCTTTCGCGACTCGGCGATGGCGGCCGTGAATCGGCCGAAATATTCGTCGAGCAGGGCATTGATGACCTCACGCTGGCCTTCGCCCATCTCTTTCTTGGTGTACTGGTCGGGAGCGTTCTTGTATTTTGGGCCTATCTGGATGACCTCGGCCTCGATGCCGAGTTTATCGAGCGAGCCCTTGTAGAACATCGCTTCGGCGGCAAAGCCATTGACGTAAATGTCGCCCGACGGCGGCAGGAATATCTTGTCGGCTGCGGTCGCAATGTAGTATTCCTTGTTCGTGCCGATCTCCATGTAGGCGTAAACCGGTTTCCCGCCCGTTTTGAACTCCTTGATCGCGTCGCGAAGCTCGTCCGCCTTGCCCCAGCCAATGCCGGGAAAGTCGATATCAAGCATGACCGCTCCGATGCGATTGTCGACCTTAGCTTTGCGAAGCTGCGTTAGCAAACTTGTAAAAGACTGAGCCTGGGCGATCCCAAAGGCTTTGGCGAGAGGTTCTTCCGCAACGTAATCTGGCAGGTCGCCGGCCAGCTTGAGGACGAGAACACTGTTGCTCGCAACATTCGGCTGTCCCACAGATCGCGAGATCAGAACCAGTCCGATCACACCAACGATCAGGAGAACGAGCAGTAAACCACCCAATATGAGAAAGACTTTTGAAGTTTTTGACATTGCCATAATTCTTGTGCCGATGATCTTATGATCGATCGCCGGGCGACATATAAATAGTACGATAGTTCGCTTGGTATTGTTTAGTGATTAATATTTCGCCGCCGGTCAATTGGACGCAGATTTGACGGATGAAACGGATCGGGCGGATCGTTTTTATGCACTTCTCATCGGTCTTTCGATCGGTCGTGATCTATCTTAGCTGCCCTGTGTCTTAATTTCGCCGACGATCAGGTTTAGGATTCCCGCGAGGTATCTTTTTTCGGTGACGTTTTGAAACCCGCCCGCCCGAACCAAATCAGCCGTACGGCGGTTGAAGTGGTCTTCGATGAGAGCGACCGTCACGAAATTTAGAAGATCGAAAACCGGTCCGAGCAATCCCGTCGGGCGGACGTGTTCGAGTAGGATAAGTCTGCCGCCGGGTTTGAGGACACGAATGATCTCGGCGAGGGCTTTCTCAGGTTTGGGTATCGAGCAGAAAACCAACGTTGCAAATGCGGCATCGAAATGATTTGCGGGGAAAGGCAGATCTTGTCCATCAGCCTGCACGAGGCTGATGAATGCCGATCTGCCCTTAGCTATCTCGATCATATTGAAGGATATCTCACTCGCGATCGCCCGCTTGCACCTGGGATAGAATTTGAAGTTTGCTCCTGTTCCGGCACCGATCTCGAGGATAGTGCCGTTATCGGGAAGCAGGCCGAGCGTTTCACGCCGGAGTTTCGCGAGGTAGTGCCGCTCGATCGGAGCGAGCATCCGGTCGTAGCGGTGGGCGTGTTTGTCGTAGGACTGCTGCACGGGGGTAGTTTACCGCAGAGACGCTGAGACGCCGAGAAGAGAGCCGCGTTGTTTTGCAGTCTTTTGTAACTTCGCGGCAGCGCGAGAGATGGTCGGAAGCTAGCTGAAATTTCGTTTTTCACCAGCTAGTGTCTATAATCAGACTTTTTCGGCCTTCGGTATCGGTTAGATCAAATTATTTTTATGGCTAAGAAAGGTTCGGTCCTAATTTGCGATGACGAAGAGATAATGCGTGACGTGCTCGAAACGATACTTTCGGGTGCGGGGTATAAGGTCGAACTCGCGAAAACCGGCGAGGAGGCGATGGAGGTATATACTCAAAAGCCCTTCGACGTCGTTTTGATGGACGTTTCGATGCCGGGCATAGGCGGATTGACCGCACTTGAAGGCCTGATCAAGCTCGACCCGGAAGCGGTGGTTCTCATGGTGACCGCGTACGCGACCTTTGACACAGCGATCTCTGCTTGGGAAAAGGGGGCGGCAGGCGTTATTCGCAAACCGTTTCAAAACGAGCAGATAATTGCTCTCGTTGGTAAGGGCATTAAGAAACGCCGGAAGGAAGAAGAACGGCAGACGCTTCGACAGGCGATGGTCCGCTCGGTAAATCGCGAAGGCTTTATCGGACGTTCGGAGGTGATGGAAACTGTTTTCCGCCTGGTCGAACGGGTTGCTCAGGCCCGATCAACCGTGCTCATCACCGGCGAGAGCGGAACCGGAAAGGAACTCGTTGCGAAAGCGATCCACGAATCCAGTCCGCGGTCCGGCGATCCATTTGTTGTCGTGAACTGCTCGAACATTCCTTCAGAATTGCTCGAATCGGAACTGTTCGGCCACACAAAAGGAGCTTTCACCGGGGCGGTCGCCGCGAAGAAAGGTTTGTTCGAAGTTGCTGACACAGGCTCTATATTTCTCGATGAGATCGGCGACCTTCGGCCGGAGACGCAGGTTCGCCTGCTGCGTGTTTTGCAGGAGCGTGAGTTTACGCCGGTTGGCGATACAACGCCCGTGAAGGTCGATGTCAGGATCATCGCCGCAACAAACGTTGATCTGAAAGAGGCCGTCCGAAACGGACAGTTTCGAGAGGATCTGTACTATCGTTTGTCCGTCGTGCCGCTCGAACTGCCGCCCTTACGCGAACGCCGAGAGGATATTCTGCCGCTTACGCAGCATTTCATCAGAAAATATGCGGCTGAGAATGGCCGGGAGATCTCGGAAACGGTGGGGCCGGACGTACTATCGCTGCTGGAGAGTTACAATTATCCGGGCAATGTTCGCGAACTTGAGAACATTATCGAGCGTGCGATAGTCATTGCCCCTGGCAATGAGATTACGGTTGAATGTCTCCGGCCCGAAGTTCGAGATCCGGAGCTCGCCTTTCAAATGATCGCGGATACCGAAGGTGTTTCTAGTGACATCGATCTTGCCCGCGGCGTCAATTTTTACGACGAAGTTAAACGCTTTGAGATAGATCTCATCCGCCGGGCGCTTGACCAAACTGGCGGCCACCAATCGCGTGCAGCCCGTCTGCTCGGGCTAAATGCCACCACTCTCAACTCAAAGATCAAATCCTACAATCTCTTCAGGAAGGACTAGCCGCCAGTTCGGATCAGATCGACCACAAACGGTGTGCTACGGGACGAACCCGACTTCAGCAAATCCGTGACCTGTGTATCGACCCCACTATCCCTACCTCTGAGACAAACCCACAAATTCAACTTAAGCATAGGCCCTCAAAATACGAAAATTCGTATATACCTTCAAAAACGTGATCGCTATGATACGAGGTGTGACCGGAAATATACGAATTAATATGATTTTTCAGGCTGGTTAGGATGGCACAAGGATTGCGTCTTAATAAATTGCTAAATGTAAATTCCTGCAATTCCGTAGTGCAATTTCGGACAATTTACTAACTTAAGAAATGGAGATGTATTAATGAGAAAAGTTTTATTTACTCTCGTTTTGCTTTTGATCTCTTCGGCAATGGCATTTGCCCAGGGAACGACCGGTAGGCTCGCGGGCACTGTGTCGGGACCCGATGGATTACTTCCAGGGGCAAAAGTCGTCGCAAAAGACAACAGCACAGGCAGAGAGGTCACAGTAACTACCGATAGCTCTGGATCATACCAGTTTAACCAGCTCGAATTCGGTACCTACACGATCAGAGTTTCAGCCACCGGCTTTAAGACGCTCGTCGGTAGCGAGCAAAAGATCGACATCGGCCGTGCGGCCACCTTCGACGCAGTCCTTCAGGTTGGCGATGTCGCGGCTGAGGTACTTGTAACAGCGGGAGCTGACGTCGTCACTTCCGGCACGGCACAGGTCAGCAGCACGATCAGCCCTCAGCAGATCATGACCCTGCCGCTCGTCACCCGCAGCCCGCTTTCGTTGACACTGCTGCAGGCAGGAACGTCATCGAACGGTGCGACCACGATCAACGGTATGCGTACCTCGATGACCAACATCACGAGAGACGGTATCAATATTCAGGATACCTTCATCCGATCCAACGCAACGGACTTCGCTCCGGGCCGCCCGTCGGTGGATGATACCGCTGAGTTCACGATCACAACAACCAACCAGGAAGCAGACCAGGGCTATGGTTCTGCACAGATCCGCCTCGTGACACCGCGCGGCACCAAGAATGTCACCGGAGCTCTTTTTGCATATAACCGTAACAATGGTTTTGCAGCAAATAACTTCTTCAATAATCGAAGCACGACCCCGTCTATCTCGGCCAAGCCGTCCTTCCGTAATCGCTGGCAGTACGGCGGCAAGTTCAGCTCCCCGCTTTGGCTGCCTGGTTTTGGAGAGGGAGGTCCGCAGATCATTAAAGACAAGGCGGTTTTCTTCTTCTCGTATGAAGGAATTAAGGACCCTGTAAGCGGCGCGGCAACCCGCACCATCCTGACGCCAACGGCACAGACCGGCGGATTCACATACCAACGTACCAACAGCACGTCGGTGACGCCATTCTGCGCATCGCAGACGATCGGCAGCACCTGCACGATCCCGAACATACTCGGCTTCGCTGTTTCGAATGGCCTGGCGGTCCCTTCGACGGTAGATCCGATCATTCAGGCACGCGTCCTCTCGAAACTCCCGACGACAAGCAACTTCACTGGTGGTGACGGTTTTAACACCGCCGGCTATCGTCTGCTTCGCCGTCAGGACCAGACCCGTGACCAGTACGCATCGCGGTTTGATTTTGACATCAACGATGCGAACTCATTGCTGTTCATCTATAACTACAACAAAGAGGTCAATCTCAGGCCTGACATCGACACCAGCGGTTTTTCGGCGGTGCCGGATGGCGAACAGTCGTCGGATAACAAACAGTACACCGCAGCTTACAGACGCGTGTTCTCATCGAACATCGTGAACGAGGTTCGCGGTGGCCTTTTCAAATCAGAGGTACCGTTCTATCGCTTGAGCAGCGCTCCTGAATATCACCTCGCGATCCCGCTTGTATCGAACCCTGGAAACACTTTTGGTAACCAGGGTCGTTCGACCAAGTCATGGAACCTTCAGTCTAACGGTGACTGGATCGCTGGAAAGCACAGCTTTAAGTTCGGAGGACAGCTACAGTTCTTCGACGTTAACGCGTATAACGATTCGCCGAACGGCAACATCGTACCTACGGTGACGGTCGGTATCGGAACAAATACGCCGCAGTTCGCTGCAACACAGTTTTCGAACATCGGCGGCATAAGCACCGCACAGCTCGGCACTGCTAACGCAATGCTTGGACTGTTTGCAGGTCTTGTTAACTCAACTAACCGCATGTACAGCGTGCCTGACCTCGCGACTGGCTTCCAGTCGACACGTGTTAACGAACCTTACAAGCATGGTGCACATTCACTCTACTTTGCGGACCGCTGGCAGGTAAATTCACAGTTGACGCTGTCGCTCGGCGTTCGCTGGGAATACTATCCGCCCCTAAACCTCGGTACGGGTGTGGCACTTGAGCCGCTGATCTCGAACCTCGATGATCCGCTCCCGTCGCTCTTGTCGACCGCTGGTTCGTATGTTCCGGTTGGAACGAATGCGGGCAAGGAAAAGTCCTACTACAAGCCGCAGTACGACAACTTCGCACCGAACCTCGGTTTTGCTTGGACGCCTAGTTTTGAAGGCGGCCTCGGCAAATTCCTTTTCGGCAAACGCTCGGTCATCCGTGGCGGTTACAGCCATTCGTTCGGTAACGACTCGATCATTACATCGATCCGTAATGCCGCAGTTGGTAACCAAGGCCTCGCAGCAACCAACATCTCGGTACCCAACCAGAACGGACGGCTTTCGGGCAGCTTCACGCTTCCGTCAACCCCGACGTTCATTCCGCCTCCGCGCAGCTATCTGCAGAACAACACGAGTGCCTTCGGTTTCTTTGGAACGGTTTTCGCGACCGATCCGAATATCGAAGTCACGCGTGTAAAGCAGTACAGCTTGGGTATTCAGCGTGAATTCTGGGGCAACACTGCTTTCGAAGTTCGCTATGTTGGTACCGACAGTAACAACATGGTGCGAAGCGTTGATTACAACCAGATCGACATTCGCAGCAATGGATTTGCAGCGGACTTCATTCGTGCAAGAAACAATGACCGCTTGTGTCAGGCAACAGCCGGCTGCACCACGGGTGCTGGCTTCAACGCGGCAATTGCCGGCAGCCAGGCATTGCCTGTTTTCGGCCTCCTTGGTGGCAACGCCCTTCTCACGAATGCAACCATCCTCGGACAGATCCGTGCTGGAACGCCAGCCGATCTCGCTCTTGTCTATATCCAGAACAACCTGAACAACCATCCTTCGGTTGCGACTCCTGGTGCGGTTCCGTTCATCAAGTTCCTGCCAAACCCGGCATCGGGCGTAGTCAACTTGCTGCAGAATGGTGCTTACTACAAGTACAATTCGCTTCAGACGGAAGTTCGACGTCGTTTTTCGCAGGGCTTATACTTCCAGGCTAACTACACGTTCTCGAAGAATATCGGAAACGCGTCGGCCTCGAATGGTTCGCAGTCCCTGGTTGAACCGTATCTGGACAACCTGCAGCCTGAACTTGACCGTACGCGAGTTGATTTTGATCAGACGCACGCGTTCAATTTCAACGGTGTTTATCAGCTCCCGTTTGGAAAAGGCCGAGCGTTTTTAAACAACGGCGGTATTGTAGATACGATCTTCGGCGGCTGGGAACTGTCGGGTATCGCTAGCTGGAACTCGGGTGCACCGATTACCTTTGTCGATCCGCGAGGAACGCTTAATCGTGCAGGACGCTCGGGACGCCAGACGGCAAATACTAGCCTCACTACTCCACAACTTCGTGCACTGCTCGGAACATTTGAAAAAGACGGCCGCATCTACTGGATCGATCCGTCAATCATCTGTTCGAACGGTGCCGGAACTGCCGGAGTCGGACAAACCCCTTGCGCTGGTCAGGTGTTCTTCAACGTTGATCCAGGCCAGACCGGGACCCTTGGACGTGCGACCATCAATGCACCGGCGTTTTTCAACATCGATGCCGCGTTGCTGAAGAACTTCAGGTTCAACAGCGATGGCACCACGCGTCTTCAGTTCCGCGTTGAAGCGTTCAACGTTCTGAATAAGGTTAACTTCTTCCCAGGTGCAACCATCCAGAACGTCAACAGCACTTCGTTCGGCCAGGTCACGAGTGCCGGTGCTGCTCGCCAGCTTCAGTTGGCTCTTAGGTTCGAGTTCTAGGCTTCAAGGGCTTGACCAACCATTTACCCGCCGGTCGCAGGACCGGCGGGCTTTTTAAATCGCAAATGCCTGTCCGAAAGCGAATAGGCTTGATCAAAATGTCATCATCTTCGTTAGTTCTTTTGGAGATCAAAAATGAAAAATGTTGTTTTGCTATTAATTTCGATCGTCGTGATCGCTAATTCTGTAAGCGGTCAGAAACTAAGTGCTGAGGAGATAATCGCGAAGAACGTAGCTTCGATCGGGTCGCCTGAAAAACTAGCGTCTGTAAAATCTTTACTTGCTGTAGGCGAAGTTAAAGTTGATTTTGTTACCCAGAAAAATCTTCCCGCATCCGGCCGAATACTAGTTGGGTCAGAGGGGAAGAAGAGCTTTTTCGGGATCCAGACCAATGCAACTGATTATCCGCAGGAGAAAGTGATCTTTGACGGCTCTAAGACAGATGTTGCGATGGTCCGAGGCGGAAGCCGTTCGATATTAGGCAATTTTATTCAATCGAATACCTCATTAGTTTCCCAGGGATTTTTGTCCGGAACGCTTTCTACTTCGTGGCACCTATTGTCCGCGGCAGACCGCGGGGCCAAGATCTCCACTGCGGGTACTAAGAAGATCAACGGAAAGGAAGCTTACGTTTTAGAGATTTCGCCGAAAGGCGGCAGTGATCTGGACATCACTATGTATTTTGACCAGAAAACGTTTCAGCACATTCGCACAGAATACAGACGAACTTCGTCATCGAGTATTGGCAGAACCATCGACGAGTCCGCTCGCCAAAGCGAAAACAAGATCAAGGTCACAGAGGATTTCTCGGAATTTCAGGACTATGAAGGATTGATGCTCCCCCGAAAGTACAGACTCCAGTATTCGACATCAGGCACGACGACGACTGAGATCGTTTGGAATGGCAATTTTACAGAGTTTGCGATCAATAAGCTGGATCCGAGCACATTTAAGATCACTCCTTAACCTCACAGTAGCGTCGTGGTTACCAACCGATGTAATTCGTGCTATTGCCAATGCCGGAAACCTGGAGTTTTACGTGGGCAACTTCGTTCAAACTCACGCCAAATCAGATCGAGGCTTTCAAGGAATGGGAGACCTTTCTTCCAAAAGAAAATAAGTAGAGATGCTTAGATCTGTTCGACTGGGTAGATCCGTTGGAGGAATCCAGCGGATCTTTTCTTTTTGAACGATTAGACGCAGTTTTATCCGAATTATTGGATGAAATTCAAAATCATGTAGCGAAAACCATTAAAGTGGCAGATTTTAGTTATACCTGTAAAACAGGTATATAGGCTTATCTATCATTAAATCAGGCCGTTAACGTCATGGGTGGAATTATAGGCGTCATGGTATGAAAGTTGCTTCTTTTTCAATTTCGTATAACTACTTCCGTTAACAATTTACTTTATTCCGACGGTACTCCTACGCAGAGTGGTCTGGATACTTCGGTCGAAGAAGAACGGCAATTATTCTTCGGCGTTGAGGTATTCGTTTACAAGACAACGAGCGAGGGTAGTAGATCGGATTTCACAAGGGGGCAAAGCACTTATTTTTTGAGTGGATCCTGATTTTGATTTTTTGAGGAGGAAAAATGAGAAAGTTTACCAAATTTTTGATAGTCGGCCTGGCGTTGCTCATGACCCAGATCGCTATCCACGCCCAGAGCACCGGCTCGATCGCCGGCTCGGTCACAGATCCTAATGGAGCTGTTGTCCCCGGAGCCACGGTCAAGGTCAAAGGTTCTGCGGGCCAGGAATTCTCTGCTGTCACAAATGACAACGGAGGTTACCGCATTCCGTCGGTCGCTAACGGTACTTATTCCGTAACGATCACCGCCACGGGATTTAAAACCCTTACGTTCTCAAGTGTAAAAGTTGACATCGGAACACCTGTTACGGTCGACGGAAAGCTTGAGATCGGAAGCGTCGGCGAGGTTGTTGAGATCTCGAGCGGCGGTGAAGTTCTGCAAACCCAGACGGCGTCGGTCGGCACGACGATCCAGGGCCGGCAGATCACCGGAACCCCGATCGCATCACGCGATGCACTTGATCTCGTCGGACTTCTGCCGGGAACGGCAACCGTCGGACGCCCAAGACAAGCTTCGATCAACGGTCTGCCAAAAGGCGCGCTGACGATCACGATCGATGGAGTGGACGTTCAGGACAACCTGCTCCGCTCGTCGGATGGTTATTTCACTTACGTTCGTCCGCGTGTTGACGCTATCGAGGAAGTTTCGGTTTCGACCGCTAACCCCGGTGCTGAAAGCGGCGGCGACGGTGCGGTCCAGATCAAATTCGTGACCAAACGCGGTACGAATAACTATACGGGCGGTATGTTCTACCAGCATCGCAACGAATATCTCAATGCAAACTACTGGTACCTCAACCGCAACCCTGTAGGCCTCTATCCAGACGGCACGTCGACCCGTCAGAAGATCCGTCTTCACCAGTACGGAGCTAACGTCGGCGGCCCGATCCCATTCCTGGGCTTTGGCGAAGGCGTTGGGCCATTTGATTCGGGTAAGAACAAACGATTCTTCTTCATTAACTACGAGGAATTTCGTCAGCCGGAATCACAGTCGCGTACCCGCGTCGTTTTGACGCCCGCCGCACAGTCTGGCGTTTACAGCTACGTTACGGGCGGTGTTACCAACACTGTGAATGTGTTTAACGTCGCAGCTGCCAATGGCCAGCTTGCTACACCGGACCCGACTGTTGCAGCTGTTTATGCTCGTATTCGCTCTTCTCTCAGCAATGGCGGTTCGTTGTCACCGGTTGTTGCCAACCTTCCAAACGTCCAGAATTTCCTCTTCACCCCGACGAGCAGCCAGATCCGTAAGTTTCTTGCACTTCGCTTCGATTTCAATATCACGAAAAATCACAGTTTTGAAGCAACGTTGAACAGGCAGAAATTCGACGGAACCAAGGACTTCCTCAACAGTGTTGAAGAGAGATTCCCAGGATTCCCGTTCTACACGCAGAGATCAGATCGCAACTCGAATTCATTCGCAGTTCGCTCGACTCTCTCGAAGAGCATCGTTAACGAAGCTCGCTATGCTGTTTCGTACGGTTTGTCGAATTTCTTCCCGGGATCGTCGATCGCGGATTTCAATTACATGGGCGGCCGCAGCCTGGGCGTCAGTGTCCTTGGTGCGACGTCGCCGGTCAACCTCAACTCAAACAGCGAACGCGCGACACCTGTCTACGATCTGACGGATTCGGTTACCTGGGTCAAAGGTTCGCACTCGATAAACTTTGGCGGACAATACAAACGCATCGAATCGAATGGTTCGGCGAATAACCTGCTGGCACCTACAGTTGGTTTCGGCCTTGATTCTACTGCTGGTTCAGCTGACTCGGTTGCGTACAACATGTTCAATGCGACGACCATGCCTGGTGCCACCGCAACCCAGATCGGAGATGCGAGAAACCTCTATGCTGTGCTCGTTGGTCGGGTTCTTTCATATGGAACGACCGCCTATCTCGGAGCTGATGGCCGATACGCGGAGCGTGGATCACTTTCAAGAATTGCGGAACAAAAGAGCTATGGCCTTTTTGTCCAGGATAGCTGGCGTGCCAAGTCGAATCTGACCATCAACTATGGTATTCGCTGGCAGCCGCAGACAGCCTTTGTTGCGTTAAGCAAGGGCAATTATACGGCCCTTGAGAACTTTGGCCAGATCTATGGCCTGTCGGGCGTCGGCAACATCTTCAAGCCCGGTGCAACAGGCGGACAGGCTCCGCGTGTTGTCGAGGTTCCTGTCGGAGAAAAGGTATATCCTGACGATATGAACAACCTGGCACCAACTATCGGTGTCGTTTGGAGCCCGAACTTTGGCGATAAAGGATTTTTGCACGCCATCTTTGGCGGTCAGGGGCAGAGCGTTTTCCGCGGTGGATACTCGATCTCGTATGTTCGTGAAGGCACAAACCTTCTCGAGAGCATTAATGGATCGAATCCGGGTGGATCGCTTCCTCTTTCGCGCAACCTTCAAACAAATTTGCCTGGAACGACAACCCCGAGTTTTATTGCGGGCACCAACTTGCGTGACCTCAACAATCCTAATTTTGCGCCGCTTCCGGGCATCGTAGGAACGGCTCCGGCTTTTCCGATCGCTCTAGGAACTTCAAACTCGGCGAATGCCTTCGATCCGAATATCAAGACGGGGGCTGTAAGTTCGTTCAGCTTTGGCTATCAGCGCGAGATCGACCGCAACACGGTGGTCGAGGTTCGTTATGTCGGAAACCGCGGCACAAACCTGCAGCGTCAGTGGAACATCAACGAATTCAACACCATCGAAAACGGCTTTGCTGCCGAGTTCGCACTCGCCCAGCAGAATCTGTATGCAAATATCGCAGCCGGCCGTGGTTCGAGCTTTGCATACTTCGGAGCCGGAACGGGCACAAATCCGCTGCCGATCATGGTCTCGTATTTCAACCCGACCGCTACCAATAACCCTAACATTGCTCAGGGAACCGCAGGTTCGGGCTACACGGCTGCGAACTTTGCCAACTCAACGCTGGTCACAGCCCTTTCAAACCGTGCTCCGAATATCAATGCATTTTCGGGAACGAGTTTTGAAAATAGTGCCGCCAGACGTGCGAATGCTGTCGCCAACGGGCGTCCGGCGAATTTCTTCTACGTAAACTCGTCCGTACTGACCGGTGGTGCGTTCATCGTCGGCAATAACAGCAACACCTGGTATGACTCAGGCGTTATCGAAGTCCGCCGTCGTCTGTCGGCTGGCCTTCGTCTTTCGGCCAACTACGTGTTTTCGAAGGCTCAGGCCGATTCGTACGCATCGAGCAGCGTCGCTTTTGCAGGCTTCACGCAGCGTCCGGACGGACTCGATCTCGCGAAAAGCGTTCAGGCATTTGACCTCAGGCATCAGTTCAAACTCGACGCAACCTACGACCTGCCGTTCGGAAAGGGCCGTAAGTTCCTGTCGCAGTCGAACTGGGCTGTAGATGCCATTTTCGGCGGATGGTCGATCACTCCGACGCTCCGCTGGCAGAGCGGTTCGCCATTCTCGCTGGGCAACGTTCAGCTCGTTGGTATGACCGTCAAGGATCTGCAGAAAATGATCAAGGTTCGTAAGGAAGCCGATCTGGTTTATTATCTGCCGGCCGATATCATCCTGAACACGCAGAAGGCATTTGATATCAACGTTGCGAATACGACAACCAACAACGGCTACGGAACCACCTACGGAACCGGAGGCCCGACTGGTAAGTACATCGCCCCGGCTGGAACCGGTAATTGCATTTCGCGTTACGCTGGAACATGTGGTTTCAACAACCTGATCGTTTATGGTCCGGGCTTCTTCAAGCTGGATGCAAGCATTCAGAAGAAGGTAAGCTTCGGTGAACGCCGAACGCTTTCGATCGGTGCAACGTTCCTCGATGCACTCAATCATCCAAACTTCCGGGTTGGCGGTTGGACAGCTGACACAGTCGGCGTCGGCGTCGGCGGTGCTACCTTTGGCCAGCTTGGTAACGGTTCTGCTTATCAGGACACCTCAACAACGAACGATCCAGGCGGCCGCCTGATCGATCTGATCCTGAGATTTAACTGGTAATCAGTCTGTTCTAAAAACCTCAGGCGTTGCCGGCAAAATGGCAACGCCTGTTTTTGTTTCAACGTCATATTATCTTTCAGTCTCGGTTGGAACGGAGCATCTTTATGAACCAAATATTGGGGCGACTTATAATGTGCATTTCCTTTGTCTGGGTCCTTCAATCGCTGGCACTCGGTCAGATCCCATACAGCGGAACTCTCGCGGAGAACTCGAGGCTCGGCGGGGCGAATGTAATTGCCTGCACTGTTCACTGGCCGGACGGTTCCAAAGTTGATAGGCGAATAAACGTTAAGGTTCGGCCCCAGACAGGCGGCGATTTCCTTCTGTCGACGGACGTTAGCGGACAGTTTGTTATTATTAATCTTCCAGAAGGTATCTATCACATCATTATTGACCGCGAAGATGCGTTTGAACCTGTCGATCAAGCCGTAGAGCTTGTCACGGACGGCGATAGGCTGAAGCCGGTTTATTCGGTATCCATTCGATTGGTGGAAAAAAGGAAGCCAGAGCCCAAACCTTCGATCGTTAAGGTTGACAGTATCGGCGTTCCAGATCGGGCGAGAGGTTTTTATTTGAAAGCACTCGATCTCGCAAAAGCCGCGGATCATACCGGAGCGGTTCAGCAGTTGAAGCTCGCGGTGGCTGAGTATCCAAAGTTTCTCGAGGCATATAACGAGATGGGGGTTCAGTACCAAAAGCTGAACGACCTGCAGAATGCTGAACTATCGCTGAGATCAGCTCTCGCTATCAAGCCGGATGCCTTCGAGCCGATGCTCAACCGCGGGATCGTGTTGTTTCGGATGAATAAGCATAAAGAAGCCGAAACATCTTTGCGTGACACTATCAAATTGAAGGATCAGTCGGCTATCGGGCATTTTTATCTTGGCCGTACACTTGCAAAACTCAGCAGCTATGATGAGGCAGAAAAGGAGTTGAATTTGGCCATCTCGATTGGCGGTTCTGAGATGAACGAAGCTCACAGGATGCTTGCTATGATGTACATCGACAAAGATGACCGTCCAAAGGCGGTTTCTGCGCTCGAAACGTATTTGAAGCTTGTTCCCACAGCCCCTGACGCCGATAAGCTTCGCGAGGCGATCAAGCAGTTGAAAGGGCAGTGATGGGTTTGGTCTTAGGTTTTTGGTCTTAGGTCTGGTCTTAGGTCTGGTCTTAGGAAAGTGAGCCATCTTACTTCTCCCTTCTACACAGTTACCGTTAACGCTATAATGTCCTTAGCAAAGAATGAGCGTTACCGGTGACCCACAATCGAATCTAGCCGTTGTACCGCTCGGGGCAGGTGATCTCATTGATCGCGCCGTTCGTTTCTACCGCAAATATTTCTGGACATTCATTCTCATAGCGTCGCCGCCGGTGATCGTTGGGACGATCGTTTCGGTTGGCTGGACGTTTGCCGGGCGGCAGATCTTCTCAATTGGAACTGATCGCTACTCAGCAGAGACGACCTTTTATTATATTTTTCTCTGGTTCGGGAGCGTTGTCATCTGGCTAACGGAGACGATAGCCACGCTCGTCGTGATGGGCGGAGCGTCACGAAATTTTGTCCGGCATTTGCTGTTCGGCGAGGCGATCACATTTCGAGAAACGTACCGCAATGCAGCGAGACGCCTCGGTGGGTTGATCTTTGCATCCTCGCTGATCTCGGTGCTCCTCGGCTCGGTCGGCCTGGCGATCTTCTATTTTGCCGCAATGGTACTACTGATCCTGATCGGCCTTATCATTTGGGCGGTCGGGGCAGTTGTTCCGGTTGTCGGATTCATTCTTTCGGTTGCAGTTGGCCTGATCGTTGCCGGTGCCGCGATCTGGCTCTTTTTCCTCGCTGCATCGCGGGTTGCGTACGTTCCCCAGGTGATGCTGGTTGAGGGACAGGGCGTTTTTGCGGCGATCGGCCGCAGTGCGAGCCTCGCCGGCGGCAGCGTAAAACGCCTGGCGGCGTTATTCATTTTTTCGACCGTCGCTGCATATTCAGCGCTCGCGATCCTTTACGTTCCATTGGCGTGGTATGCGTCGGCAAATGGCGTGAATCTGATGAGCTTCGATGCCGACATTATCCCGGCCTGGTATGAGGTCGCGTACAATCTGATCTGGCAGATCAGTTTTATTTTGCTGTCACCGGTTTGGATGGTCGGACTTTGCCTGCTGTATGTGGACGAACGCGTCCGGGCGGAGGGCTATGATATCGAACTAATGGCCGCCTCACGCCTCGGTGACATACCGGCCGTCCCCGAAACATACATCAACCCCCTTCAGCCCGCTCTCGGGTTGGTGAATGCCGGATCGCTGCAAACGTCGTCGCAGAAAGCATCGATCACGACGCTCGATCTATAGGAGAGAATTAGAACACGCGCTGAGTTGGAACATGTCTTTTTCAGTCACCACCACAATATTAAGGTCCTGCTTTGCCGCATCGCGTCCCGGCTTCATTGCGATGGGCCTTTTTTTCTTGTTCCTTTTTGGGGCCGCATCTGTCTTTGCCGTTTCGCCTGCTGATTACAAACAGCGGATCGAATCTGCCCGGTTCGGCGTCGAGCAGATGCTGCAGGGGCTTGATTCGGCGGGGGCTAGAGATCAGGAGAGGATCATTTCGGAGATAAGATCGGAGGTTCCTGTTTCCGAAAAGATCGAGTGGCCCGGTGGGAGCGTTGAGACCCAAAATGGATGGCTTGTCGCCAGGTTAAAGGATCTCACTGATGCGACTGACGAAAAAGTCCGGCGGGAGATCCTCGTCGAGATCAGCGAAAGGCTCCTCGCCATCTCAGAATCTGCGGGCGAACTCGACAAAACGGTTAGCGGCGAACTTACAAAGGACCAGAACAAACAGAAGCTTGCAGAGATACTCGGCCGCCAGGAGTACCAGAAGCCTGAGGCAAAAGAAGAAAGCCTTTTTCAGAAATGGTGGCGGGAATTTACGGAATGGCTGGCGAAAATGTTCCCGCGTCCGAATATCGAGCCGGGAAAGCCGTCGGGATTCGAGTCGTTCCAGTTCGGGCTTCAGATACTGATCTTCGTCATAGTCGCGGCGCTCGTGGTGTTTCTTCTATATAGATTTTGGCCGTTTCTCAGCGGCAGGTCCAGAAAGCGAGCGAAAGGAAAAAAAGAAGATCGTGTCATCCTCGGCGAGCGGATCGCGGCGGACGAATCTGCCGCGGGTCTCTTTTCCGAGGCAGAACAACTGGCACGCGAAGGGAATTTGCGGTCAGCGATCCGCAAAGGCTACATTGCAGCTTTGTGCGATCTCAGTGACCGCAAGATCGTTCGCCTCGCCCGTCATAAGACGAATCGTGATTACCTTCGCGACGTGCGCAAGAATGAGACGCTTTTTGAGAATATGCGGGGCCTGACCTCAAATTTTGAGAATAACTGGTACGGCCTGAGGACGGCCGAGCAGGCAGACTGGGATGATTTTCGCGAGCGGTATTTGAGAACCATAGCGGATATGCAGCGTCAGAAATGAAGCAGAAACCCTTCATATTTGTTTTTCTTATTTTGATGGCCGCCGTCCTGGTCGGCCTCAATGCAGCGTCGTACACGCAGAAGGAAAAGACTGCGGACAGCGAATCCAATCCGAATCGCTCCTCTTTCAACACGGGTTCGACGGGAACCCAGGCATTCTACTCGCTGCTTTTGGAAACCGGGCGTAAGGTCGTTCGCTGGCAGGAACCGCCCGCCGCACTTCTAACGGCAAAGAAGAACGCTCCGTCCGTCTTTGTGGTAACCGGTGCTGTACGTCGCGGGTTCACCGATCCCGAGGTTGAGGATCTGCTTCGATGGGTTTCGAATGGCGGACGCCTTGTGCTGATCGATCGTGACCCGCCGGCAGAACTGCTCAAGACGACCGCGAACTGGAGGGTCAGCTTAAAGGGAAATGAGGGGGCCGAGATCTTCACGGTCGATGTTACGGATCAAAAGCAAATGATCGGTGATGCTGCGGCGATAAAGCCCGTACAACCAACCGTTTACACGCAGGGCGTTAACGCCGTTCAGCCGTCGCGGTTTGCGTCGGAGATCCAATTTGAACGCTTTGTGGACAGCCATTCGCCGACGAAGCCGACCCCGGCGAGCGAAACAGAAACCCTGTCGCCGCCTCCGAGATCGGTAAAGCAAGAGCCTTCACCCGGCGGATCGCGTTATGACGATGCACCTCCGACGTCATCGTCGAACCCGGAGCGGGAATATCAAATTCGACGGTCGATACCCGATCAAATGCCGCCATACTCTGGCGATACGGTCGAGTCGCCAAGCCAGCTTGCTCCGGTAGTTCATTTTGCGAAGGATGAGAAGAATCTCGTGGTTGATATGCCTTTTGGGGAAGGCAGGATCGTATTGGTAAGTGATCCTTACATTGTCTCCAATGCAGGCATTTCGCTGGTCGATAACGCTCAGCTCGCGATAAATATAGTCGCGGCCGGGGATAGCGTGATCGCTTTCGATGAATATCATCAAGGCTACGGAAGCGACAGCAATCGATTTCTTCAGTTTTTTGCCGGGACTCCGGTTGTCGCGATCTTTTTTCAAGCGGTCCTACTGATCGGGCTTGTCTTTATTTCACAGAGCCGGAGGTTCGCTCGACCGGTTCCGGAGTCCGAGCCGGATCGGCTTTCGAAACTCGAATATGTCGCCGCAATGGCTGAACTGCAGCAGAGGACAAAGGCGTTCGATCTGGCGATCGAGAATATCTATAGCGAATTTCGCCGCCGCGTTACCCGACTTCTTGGCCTCGATAATTTCAAGATCAAGAGCAATGAAATAGCGAAGGCGATAACCGAACGGGCCGGATTGGACGTTTCTGCAACGGCGGCGACGCTGCATGAATGTGAAGAGATAATCCGCGGTGGCCCAACCAACAAAAGGCAGGTCGTTCGTCTGGTTAGCGAGTTGCGAACGATAGAGCAAAAACTCGGCCTGGTTCGAAGCGGGAGAGCAAGGATATAACTTATGTCCGTCGAAGCCCTCATCGTTCTTGTGGTGATCTTTTTCCTGACGAGCCTCGTCGGGGTCGTGACCGGAAGCAATTCGCTGATCGCGGTTCCGGCTATGTTTCAGGTCGGGATCGACCCAAAGGTTGCCGTCGCGACAAACATGTTCGGCCTTGTTTTCATGGCCATCGGCGGAACGATACCGTTCGTACGGCAGAGGAAGATCGATTACGGCAAGGTTTCGCCCCTGATTGTCTTGACGCTGATCAGCTCAACAATCGGGGCTTTACTTGTCGGGATCATTAGCAATCAAGGCATCAAGCTGATCGTATCGATCGCGATGATAGCCGTCGCTTTGTTTACAATACTGAAAGGAAATGCCGGTGTTGATAATATTGATGAACCCAAGAGTTATGCGAAACCCTTGACCTATTTTCTTGCTTTTCTGCTTGGGATCTACGGCGGACTGTTCAGCGGCGGTTATGTGACGATTTTGACGGCTGTCTGCGTCGGAATATATGGGATGAAATATGGAGAGGCTGTTGCGTCTACTAAGCTGATCAATGTATTTTCCTCCGCGATCGCCACGGCAGTTTTTATGTGGCAGGGCTTAGTCGATTACAAGCTCGGTGCGATAATTGGGGCGACGATGTTCATTGGAGCCTACGTTGGGGCTCATTTCGCTTCGAAATTGAATGATCTCTGGCTGAGACGGATCTTTTTGGCAACGGTTTTCTTATTGGCCATAAAGACGCTTTACGATTTTATTTGAGAAACCTCGGTCGCTACCGCAGGCGGTACTGACATTTTACAAATGCTAACTTACACACCTTCTACAGTTGCACATATTCTTAACGAGCTCCGTAAGACGATCGTCGGGCAGGACGATGTGATCGAGCAGATCCTGGTCGCGGTTTTGGCCGAGGGACACGCTTTGATCGAAGGCGTTCCCGGCACAGCGAAGACGCTGACGATCAAGACGCTCGCTCACATTATCGGAGCACAGTATTCGCGAATCCAGTTCACGCCAGATCTGATGCCGTCGGATATCACCGGCACGAACGTCTTTAATATGCAGACGTCGCAATTCGCGTTGCGTCATGGGCCTATCTTTACTGACATTTTGCTCGCCGATGAGATCAACCGTACGCCGCCCAAAACCCAGGCCGCGCTGCTCGAAGCGATGGAAGAACGCCAGACCACCATCGATGGTGAACGCTATCCGCTTTCTCCCTTGTTTACGGTTCTCGCGACCGAAAACCCGATCGAATACGAAGGTACATATCCGCTGCCCGAGGCGCAGCTTGACCGTTTCTTGATGAAGATAATCATCGATTATCCGGAACAAGCCGACGAAGAAGAGATCGTGGCACGTTGGGATGCGGGATTCAACTCGCGTCATTTGCAAAATGTTCAGATCGCTCGCTTGACCGACGCAACTCTGATCCAGCGTTGCCGTGCGGAGGTAAGAGCGATGCGAATGGAGCCCGGCGTGCAGAAATATGTCGTCGAGATCGTCCGTCGCACGCGAACCCATCCAACGATCCTATACGGAGCTAGCCCGCGAGCTTCGGTCGCATTGTTGCTTTGTTCGAAAGCACTGGCGGCAATACGCGGACGTGATTTCCCGACGCCCGATGATGTTCGCGATGTCGCATTGTCGGTTCTCAGGCATCGCCTTGCATTGCGTGCGGAGGCGGAACTTGATGGAGCGACGACTGACGCCGTGATCTCGGATATTATCAAAACGGTGGAAGTTCCGAGATGATCGTGCGTAGCGCAATAGTAATTCTTCTATTTCTGCTCCCGGTTTTGAACACATCGGCGCAGAGTAGTTCCGTCCCGACGTGGATATTGAACGAGAAATTTCTTCGTGCCTGTGATGTCGGTGATATCGACGAAGTGAAGAGACTTCTCAGGGCTGGAGTTTCACCGAATACCAAGGATCCTTTCGGCCAGCCGGCACTTCTTCGGGCTCTTCGTCCGGGTCCGGTCAAGAGTCATGAAAATATAGTGCCGATAGTGCGTCTTTTGCTCGATGCCGGCGCGGACATTAATGCGACGAACGATTACGGGTCGACGGCTCTGTTCTTTGTCGACCCTCCCAACCCGCTGTTGAAACTTCCGGATCTTGAGTATCACCTTCTTATAGGACGTGGCATTGATCCGTCGAGAAAAGATCGGTTTGGTCTCGACCACCTGCGACGTCACGACTACGAAGACTCCGGCAAAATGGCCCTTTCCGACGCCGCCTGGCGTTTCCTCATAGAAGGTGGTGCTAGCTTACAAAGAGATTTTTATGACACTTTGGGCCGATATTCGAACTCTGCGACGATGACAATGGCCGTTGCTTATTACGGGGAAGCCTGGCAACGGCGGCTCGGATTTGGCTTTCATGCCGACGTTGACGATAACGGCGAAACTCACCTTTTTTACATGGCGAGCCGATCTCGGTTCTATTTGTTCGAATTGTCGAATATTGATCGAAAAATCGCTAATATTGTCAACAAGAACGGCGAAACGGCATTGATCAGGGCGGCGAGGTTCGATAATGACTACATGGTTGCTCGACTCCTCGCTGGCGGGGTAAATGCCGAAGTTCGAGATAAAATGGGAATGAACGCACTCGATTACGCGGTCGAGTACGACAATTACCAGACAACGATGTCCCTGCTTTTGAGACTCGATCCGACCCGGGTACAGCCCGGCGGCGTGTCTCCGATCTTTTATGCTGTTGAGGCCGGCCATACGCGTGCCCTTGCCGCCATGGTGAACGCCCGCCTGATGGTCCCGGAACTCGAAAGATCAGCAAAAAAACGAAGTTTTGAAGCCAGGATGGCATCGGCGTTCAAGAAGATCGACTTCAATAGCCGCGATACCGATGGCAGGTCCGCGTTGATAGCTGCGGTTGACAAAGGTGATCCACAGGCCGTGAATGCGATCCTAAAAGTAAAGCCGCAGATGGACATTAAGGATAAGGCAGGCCGAACTGCACTCTCGATCGCAAAGAAAAAAGGGAATGCGGCGATCCTTAAGCTACTCACCGCCAGGTAGTTCTTCAGAGATCTTCTGTGTTCCGCTCTTCGCAGGCTTTGTCGCTGGTGCGGCAGGTTTACCCTTATCAGGCTGATCTGTCGCGGGCTTTGTACCTTTAGGCGGTGGCGTTGCCATCGGTTTCGGGGTAGCTGCCGTTACCGGAGAAGGCTGAGGGACAGCGGTGTTAGCTGCGGCCCCGGTTTTCGGCGTTGGCGATGCTTTTACGGTTGGCGGCGGACCCGACGGACACGGAATTTCCTGCCCGGTTTGTACATCCTTACAACGGATATCAACACCGCCGCTGGGGGTAAAATCCGGCATGAACTGGCTCTGCCCGCCCTGGGGGATGGTATAAACGTCACCGCCCTGGGGAACATAGGTCATTGGCGGAGCCGTTTGAATACCCGATGGAATACCGGTCGTCGAACCGGCCAACGGAGCCCCGGCAGGCGGAATTCCGCCATTGGCCCACGCATTAAACCCATCGCCGCCCGGCAGATCGTTCATTTGGGACTGCGTCGCCATGATCTCGGCCTCAGTCATAGTGGGTAATTTTGCAAGGCTCTCTTCCTGAGCACCTGTGGCCGGGCCGATCGGCTGCACCGGAAGGCTTCCCGCATCAGCCACGAGGTTCGCTGTTGGATCGGTTTTCCGAACTGAAGTTGCGTAGATCAGAGCCGCCGCAAAGATCGCAACTCCGGCAAGAACAAAGAACGCCGTCTGCCAAACGCTGCGTTTCGAACCTGCTGCCGCAGCTGCGGCTACAACCGGTTCCGCACCGGCGCCGCCGAGACGGCTCGCCAGGATCTCAAGATCTTCCGCAAAAGCGGCCATGTTCGGATAGCGGCGTTCCGGATCCAGCGCCATCGCACTCAGGACGATCGGCTCGATCTCAGGATGCAGGTCGCGGCGAAATGCCGACAGCGGTGGAGGTGGTTCACTGTTTTGTTTTGCGAGAATTTCGGCAGCGGTTGCTCCTGCGTACGGAACCGTTCCGCCGAGCATTTCATAGAGGATCACGCCAAGCGAGTAAACGTCCGAGCGTTCATCGGCGGCCGGGAAGGCGTTGCACTGCTCGGGGGCAAGATATCGCGGGTCGGCGTCACGAGCGACGTTCATCGGGTCACCGCCGAATCCGAAAACCCTTACTGCGTCACCCTTGTTGACAAAGATATTTCTTGGTTCAAGAGCCGCGTGGACGACCTTTTGGGAATGTGCAGCTGCCAGAGCAGAAGCGATCTGTCGGGTGATGTCCAAAGCCCGCTTTTCGTCGAAAGGCTGTTCATTGGCGGTCATTTCACCCAGCGTTTTGCCATCTGCCGGCTCGAAGACGGCATAAGTAACATTCTTAGCGTCCGTGCCAAAATCGGTGATGTTGAGAATATTGGGATGCGAAAGGGCTGACGCGGCCCGTGCCTCGGCAACAAATCGCTTGACCCAACGCGGATCAACAGCAAACGCCGACGACAGTATCCTGATGGTCACAGGTTTATCCAAAACCTCATGATGGCCAACATACAGATCACCCGACTCGCTCTCGCGAACCAAGCTGTCAATGCGATATTTATCCGCAACTAATTTTCCGTTCATCTCATTGATCATCAAACATTAGAACGTTCAAAATGTACTAAGGTTGCAAAAGAAAGTGGTCAGTGGACAGTGGTCGGTGAGTAGAATAAACATTCCCCGACGAAACTGACCACTGACCACGGACGACTGATCCGCTGTTTAGAGCTTAACGAAGACGATAAGCAGTGCGAATAGCACGAGTGATTCGATAAGTGCCAGAGCGATGATCATCATCGTCTGAACGGTACCGGCAGCGCCCGGATTGCGGGCAGCACCTTCAGCAGCACGCGAACCGACGAGGCCCTGGCCGATACCAGCCAAACCTGCAGCCAAACCAAAACCGATACCACCGCCGAGAGCTTTGTAGCCCGCAACGTACGATTCGTTGTAAGCAGCTCCGCCGCCAGCCTGTGCCATTGAAGCCACAGCCAAAAGGGCGATAGCGAGCGTTGCAAAAAGAACGTATTTCATGTTTTTCATATAGTTATCTCCTGTTTTTAATAGAAGACTCAATGATCGACCCGTTATCGCAAACCTGCCGGCATTTAATATCGCCGTTGGTATTATTTCGCCTCGCTTCCGGTATGCCGCGGATTTTATACTCCGTAGAGTCCGCGTCTCCTGCGTGCGGGCATAGTTGCTATAAACACAGGTTTTCAATTTCGACCCGACCTGAGTCTGTTTTTCTGGAGAGCAAGCTAAACGCCTGATCTCTGAAACTTTATTACGCGTGAGCGACGGTGGCTTCGCCGTGATGCTCTTCCGCATGGTCATCGTCGTGATGTTCATGCGGTACGTGTGAAACTTCGCCGATGTAGATCATCGACAGAAGTGTGAATACAAATGCCTGAACGAATGCAACGAAAACACCGAGCAGCGTCAGTATCAGCGGCACCACGAAATGGGTAAAGGGCGGAGCAAGGTTCGTGATCTGCACGAATACCTGCTCGTCCGAGAACATGTTCGCAAAGAGTCGAACACCGAGCGTGAACGGCCTGATCGAGCTTGAGATGATCTCAATGACAAAGATCAGCGGCGTAATGATCAGCGCCATCACGAATGGAAGTTTTGGCCCCGCAAAGTGCGCGATGTGGCCGAATAACCCATTCTCTGAAATACCGACGTAGTTGTAATAAACGAATGAAGCGATACCGAGTGCAAATGTCACATTCACCGAAGCGGTGGGCGACATGAACATCGGGAACTGGCCCATCAGGTTCGAAACGAGGATCAGGATGCCGAAGGTCGCGACGACCGGGAAGTGGCGTGCTCCGTGATCGCCGATAATGCTCCCGATCATATCTTTGATCGTGAGATAGCCGGCTTCGAGCGTGAGCTGGCCCGGGTTCGGATCGTCTTCAGAAAGCTTGCCCTTGAGCAAATAGACGATGAAAACGGTCAGCAAACACGCGATCACGAACATGATCGTGTACCACGGTATGGCGTTCTCGACCGTGTAGGCACCGAACGCTTTCTCAGCCGTCGTGCCGAATTTTGAGAACACGTACTTGTTCCACATCGGCTCGGTGTACGTTTTTTGAAAATGGTAAACCGGCTCACCGAGGTAGTGGTTAATGAATTCTACGATCAGTGGAGCGTGATGACCGCCCTCTTCAGCTAATAAGAACATCTTGAGATCCTTCTATAAAGAACTTTTAAAAATATTTTTCAATCCCTGCAAAACCACTGCAAATGCAAATGCCGCGAGTCCCGCGATCACGGCGACGATCGGAAATGCACCAGTCGAGTGGACGAGCCACAGAATGCCGCCGAGAGCAGCGTAGCGGAGAATGTATTTCGCCGCCAGAATTCCGGTCGAGGCCATAGCGTTCTGGCTAAAGATCGCGCGAGTTGAGCGGTCGAGCCAGAGATAATTGGCAAACGACAAAACGCCGCCAAAAATCACGCCAAATCCGAACGATGTGCCGCGAAAAGTAAATCCGGCTATCGCCATGACCACAACGAGCCCGGCCATGGCGGCCAGTATCCCGCCGTGACGTATCGGCTTCGGTGCATTTTCAGTTGTCAACGGATCAAAATTCTCGCCCATTGCGAATCCTATATTTTACAGGCGAACAAGAAAAAATTCAAAGCCGCAAGATCGGTACTGCCTGCGTCACCGAGCATATTACTCATCATCATTGCGTGACAGCAGCGGCCTATGATCCGGATCGCTCTTTTGAGGCGAATAGATCTGCGACGAAATTCTGAAAAACTGAACAAATCCGATTATCGACCCGAGGACGATACCAATGACGATCCCATAGGGAGAACTGCCGAGAAGCAGATCAGCAAACCATCCGAGAAGCAGCATAAATGCTACCGAACCGAAAAAAACAACTCCGGCCGACCATGCCAAACCACTTTTGCGGATCGTCTGCTCTGTACTATCGGGAGTATAAGAAACGGGTATGAACGGAGCTTCAAACGGTTTCGCGGACGGGCCCTCGACCGGTTCGGCGAACGGATCTGCGAAGGGCGACGCTTCCGGTAAAGCGAGCGGCGGAACATCGGCCGTGGCCGCGAACGGCGCATTTTCGTCGGGCCACAAGTCGTAGGGCGAGGCTTTTGTTTCTTCTGTCAGTTTTGATTCCGTCATTACGCTAATCCGCAATAATGACAGTTTCGGTTGGCGATTTCAATTCGTAAACCGTTCCGCGCCATTTCATCCGGCGCGAAGCCAATGCGGCCGTGCAGTTGTAAAGAAAGATCGCGGGCGACAATATCCACAGTGTGTTCTGCGTCCAGACCTGTTTCTTCAGAGCGTCATGGGTATCGGTCAATACAAGTTTCACGGCGTTCAATCGCAGCCATGCTTTACCTGTGCTGCAAACCGCTATGAGAAGAATGGTCGCGAGAGCGGCGTAAACAGGATAGCCATTCTGGTGGGCGAATACGACGATCAGAAAAGATGCGATCAACACTCCGTTAAACAGGGCGGAGCCGAAAAACGACAATAGCCAGAGCGGCGTGGCATAAACACGCGTGATCTTCATCTGCCGCGTGGTGAATTCAATCATTTCTGAAAATGAACAATCTTCGACAGAAGCTGTCAGAGCCTGCGGAACGAATAAAATGGGCAATTTGGCCTCATTCATCGCACGTGTAACTGCAAAATCGTCCGAAAGAGTGCCCTCCCAGCGATCACGCAAACTAAGCCTCTCGAATGTGTCGCGACGAATCGCCATCGAGCCGCCCCAACAGAAATTTGACGCCGTGTTAGGGCCGAGAGCGGACGCGATCGAAGCATTCCACGCCGAGCGAAGCTCGGACGCAAAATTTGGTTTCTTGGCAATGAACCACCGATAGCCAGTTGCCGCTCCAACATTCTCATTCGCGAGAGGAGCGACAAGAGATCGCAGCCATCCGGACGACGGCCGAGCATCAGAATCCACAAAGACAAACGCCTGTGATTCAGGCGACGCATGAAGAACTGCCTCACGAAGATTCTCGACCTTTTGGCTGGAGGTTTTTGCTTTGTTGGCGATCACCACCTTGGAGTTTACCCAGTCGCGATCGCTCCCTGTTCGGGCTCGATCTATGACCGTTGCGGCTGGATCGTTTTTGTCATCAACGACAAAAACTACTTCATATTCTGGATAATCGAGTCTAAAGAGAGCTTCGAGATTGATGTCGAGCTCTGGATCGAGGCCTCGGCAAGGTGCGATGACCGTTACAAAAGGCGTAAATTCAGATCTTGGTTTTGCTAGTTCAGTTCTGAAAAACCGCAAATACTCGATCCCGCCGAGGAGCGACTTCGCACTTAAAAGCACCAAAATTCCAGCGAAAAGGTAAAAGACGAGGATCATTGCGGTTCGGCCGGTCTGAGCAGTGGGGCGAGATATTCGACGGTGCGGTTTACGGCTCCGCGATTGTGTTCCATGACGGTCAGCGCGTTCATTCCAAGTTCTGCAATCCTTTTTTCGTCGGCGAGAAGGACGGTCAATGTCTCAACGAATTTAGGCAAAATTTCCTTATCCGAGAGTTTGGGAAGCTGGATCAAAGCATCCTTTTCGAGGAATTCCGTAACCGCTGCTGTGAAATTAGTTGTATTTGAGCCGGTAATAATCGCCTTTCCGGCCGCTGCAGGTTCGTAAATGCTCTGGCCGCCGTGCGGGATCAGACTGCCGCCGACGAATACTATGTCGGCAAGCGGATACGCCGCCCTCAGCTCTCCGATGCTGTCGAGCAGGATGATCTCCGCGGTTCTGTCATTTTCCGATGAAGGAGCCGAGCGCCGGGCCCACGAAAATCCTGTCTTCTCGATCAACGCGGCAACCTCCGCAAATCTTTCCGGGTGGCGCGGAGCGATCATTAGCCGCGGTAGCTTCGCTTCGGAGGTTTTCCAAACCTGTTTGAAGGCTTCGAGAACGTAGATTTCCTCAGGCGAGTGCGTGCTTGCTGCAATGATCAGCGGGGCGTCGGACGTTGAGCCAAACCGCTCTCGGAATTCAGTTGTCAGGCTCGCTTCCTGCTCGTCGAGGTTGTGATCGAATTTCAGATTCCCTGTCACCTTGACCTTGATCGCCCTGATCCCCAGTTTCATTAAACGCGTCGCGTCTGCGTTTTCCTGCATGAGAGCCAAGTCAAGGTACGCCAGGATGCGATGCATGAAATTCTTGATGTAATTATATCTGCGGAAAGATCGTTCCGAGAGGCGCCCGTTGACGATCGTGATAACAGAGCCGAAATGGTTCGTCTCGCGAATGAAGTTGAACCATATCTCTGTCTCCATCAGCAGTACGATCGAAGGAGAAAGCCGCTTTAGCGAGCGGCGGACAGTCGATTTCCAGTCAAACGGGAAATAGAAAACCAGCTCAGCAAGGTCGGCGAATGCGGTTTTCGCCAGTTCCTGTCCTGTTCGGGTGGTGGTCGAGACGATGAGACGTGAATCGGGGAAATCTGCTTTGATCTTCAGAGCAAGTGGACGAGCGGCATTCGTTTCACCGACTGAAACGCAATGCAGCCAAACCACTTTCCTGCCGTCAGGCACAAGTCTCGGAACGAACCCCAATCGCTGCTTGAAGCCGGCGGCGTACTTACCATTGAATATCGCATCAAAAACAAACCGCGGAAGCAGTAAGATCGAAGCTAGCGTGAGTACAATGCCGTAAAGAAAAAACATCACAAAACAAGTTCCAGGTAGCAAAGTGCCAGAGATACAGTGTAATGGAAAAACGTCTAATAAGAGCGAATTCCTTAACTCTGTAACTCTGGCACTCTGCGGACCTTGAACTAATTATTTAACTCGTTCGAGATATTTCGCCTCGGTCGGGTTAACGCGGATCTTTTCGCCTTCGAGGATGAAGGGCGGAACCGAGACGGTAACTCCGTTTTCGAGGGTTGCGGGTTTGTTTGAATTCGAGGCGGTCGCTCCTTTCAGAGGCGGATCTGTGCGGGTAATGGTTAGATCCATTGTCGCAGGCAGTTCAACGCCGATCGGTGTGCCGTTATAAAACTCGACCTCGATCGTCAGGTTCGGCATCAGCCATTGAGCGGCATCGCCAAGTTCATCTTCGGTCAACTGAACCTGCTCGTAATTTTCATTGTTCATGAAGTGATGGTGCGAGCCGTCGGAATACAAGTACTCCATCTTCTGCTGATCGAGGGTTACTTTTTCGAGCGTGTCGTTCGAACGAAAGCGATATTCGAAAGAGTTTCCGGTGAGCAGATTTCGCAGCCGAGCCTGAACCATAGCCCGCAGATTGCCCGGCGTGTGGTGGTGAAATTCCATTACTCTGACCGGCACGCCCTCGTGCACGATTACCATTCCCTTTCTAATATCGTTTGCTGAAAGTGCCATAAATACCTATCTGATCTCCGTTATGTTAATAATGCGTTTGAACACAAAAGAGTTAGTTTAGTGAGGGCGCCCGTGTTTTGTCTAGCGAGCCCGACGTTCCTATGATTTCTTGAACGGCAGCGGCGGCGGCTCTTCGCCCTCTTTCGGCGAGGATTTATTGAGACCGTCGTAGATCATGATGATCTTGTCGATCCAGTCTTTTGCTTCGGCGTTTGCGGGATCATTCTTCAGTGCACGCCTGTAGTCGCCGAGCGCCGACGCGTATTGGCGAGCTTCGGTGAGGGCGGTCGCTCTTTTGTAATAAGCATCGCCAAGGGCTTTCGATGGTTTGCCGCCAGCAGCTTTTTCGGCCGACATGATCGCTGAATCGAATGCCGTCGTGTCGATCGGGTCGCCGCTTGCGGTCCATTTTGACTTCTCGCCTGATGCTGGTGGAGCGGTCTGGTTCGGAGTTTGGTTTTCAGTCGAATGTGCTATTGCGGTCTGTGACTTTTCTGGTGACTTGGCGACAGTTGCACTATTGTCACTTTGGGCGATAGGCTTCGCTGCGTTACTGCAGCCAAAAGCGAAACATAATGATAGACAAATAATTATTGATTTCATCGAGTTTTTCCTTATTTACCTGCGGGCGAGGCAGGTTATTTTTTTTCTATGTAGGGCCGAGATTGAACAATGTAGATCTTTCCGTTCAGGATTCCCCATTCAATATCCTGCTCTTTTTTTCCGTCAAATGCACTTCGAATGCTCATCGCCGCCTTGGCGAGCGACCGTGCCTGCAGGTCAGTTAAGACTCGTTTTTTTGCGCCGGCACATTTGTCAACAGTCACTTTGAGATCGCCATTCGTATCAAAGGCAAGGGCATTTTCCTGCTGGGAGAGAGTCATGACGATAACCGAATTCGATTTTGGATTGAACAAGATCTGTTCCGGAACGCCAGCATTATCTACGACCTTTGAATTGTGTCCGCAAACGGCGCTGATGTAGACCGCATCGCGGTTCCGCTCGTCGAATGGATCTTTCGTTATCATCACACCGCCTTTTTCCATATCTACGCCGAGTTGGATCAGCGCGGACATATAGACGTCAGATTGGCTAACGTAATTTCGGACGCGAGCCTCGTAGGCCTCAAATTTCCAGAGCGACGCCCACACCTTTTTCACGGCATCGACCAGTTTGTCTTCGCTGACGACATTGGGAACGCTGGAATAGAGGCCCGCACCGCTAAAATTAGGCAGGTCCTCTGAGTTTGACGAACTTCGCACGAAAACCGGTCTGGAGCCCAATTGGGATTTCCATTTCGCGATTATCTCTTTGCTCAATTCGTCATCGAACTTTCCATTCTGGATCATGCTTCGATATTCGTCGAGCTTTTGGCGTCGGTATTTTGGATTATGAACAAAGTTCAGATCCTCGCCCAGGTCTTCCATTATTTTGTCGAAACCGTTCGATCTCATGAACGCTTCGTACCAGTAGAACGGAACAGTAAACCCGTCGGGTATCGTAACGCCGGGAACCTTTGTCCGGATCATCTCGCCGAGGTTGGCTGATTTGGATCCGTAGGTGATGCTGTCTTTCTTACGCATTTCCGCTAATCCGGCCAATTTCTTCGTTTTCAAGTCGGCCGGCGGGATCTGCTGGTCCGGGGAGATAAATTGCGATCTGATCTCATCAGATGTCGCTCGCTCGAGTTTGTAATTTGTCAGGTTTGCTTCGAGCTTAAAGACGAACGTGTCATATTCTCGAAAAAGCTTGTCCGCATCCTTGATGTAAACGTTCGGTATGTTCCAGCCCTTGGCGAGGATGTTGATATGCGAAAGCGGTGACGACGGCTTGGCGATTATGATCCCGCGAACCGGCGGCAGCGAGATCGGGAGCTCTTTTAGGACGAGTATCTCGTTATCACCGATCTCTACAGTGTCATCGAGTTTGTCGATAATATGCAGACGACCGACGGCTTTGCCGGTGTTCAGGGCAAGATATGCCTGATTGCGGTTCAGCTCATCCTGCAAAACCCGGTCAATACCGGTCGTAGCGGTCGCGTCTTCCTGACGGATTGAATTTGGCTTGAAGTAGATCTTCTGAAAGAACGTCTTCGCGATCGCGTCATTTGCGGCTTTGATAATATCAGCCGAGGCAAGGTCGCCCTCCCAGAGCTCCCACGTGTACTTTTCAACGGTTTTTTGCCAGGCGATGGTTCCGACGATGTAGCGCCGATCCTGATCGACGTAAATTGGTTTGAATACGTCTGCGCCACGCGGGACCAGATAAGTCGCCAGCAAAAAGTCTTTGTGAAATCTGAATTTCTGGGAATTAACGTAATAGACCTTGTTTTGTGCACGCCGATCGATGACGAACATCGTATGCGGCATTGCATATGGCGTTCCGGCGTGATAAACGCGCCTTATGCTGTCGAAATCAGCCTGAGACGCTACCTTCGCCAGAGAATTCTTAGGCGAATCCGGCTTGTGATCCATCGCGCCCTTTGGCTCACGGGTTGGTGACGGCTTACGGGACATTTGTCCGAAACCGGAGACGCAAAGAGCCGACAAAAACAAGGCAACCGTCAGGAAACGTGTAAAAGAATTTGAGCTCAGCATATTTACGGGAAATTAGTTAGATGCCCGATCCGCACTCTGGCGTTTATCGGTGAAAAGAAAAGCATTGCGGAGCCCTTTCAGCGATCCTTCGCCGTTGATCGAGATATCCAGATCACGGACCAGGCCGTCCTTTAATCCGTAGATCCAGCCGTGGATCTCGAGTTCCTGTCCATGGTTCCAGGCATCCTGCACGATCGTGGTTTCACCAACGTTCTGCACCTGTTCGGCGACATTCAACATGCACAGGCGGTCGAGTTTCTCATTTGGGTCGTCGATGCCATCGAGCAGGTTAGCGTGTAGATTGGCGGTGTCCTGGATATGCCGCAGCCAGTTATCGATCAGGCCGTGACGTTTTTGCTCCATTGCGGCCTGCACGCCGCCGCAGCCGTAATGGCCGCAAACGATTATGTGCTCGACCTGCAAAACCTCGACCGCGAATTGCAGAACCGAGAGGCAATTCATATCGGTATGGTTTACGAGATTTGCAACATTGCGGTGGACAAATATCTCGCCCGACTTGAGGCCGACGATCATATTGGCAGAAACGCGGCTGTCGGAGCAGCCGATCCACAAGTATTTCGGATTCTGCTGGTCCGCGAGGTCGGAAAAAAAATTAGGATTTTCCTCAGTGATCTGCCTGGACCAACGCTTGTTGTTTTCGAGAAGATCGTCAATTCTTATCACCTTCCTATCTTATCTGCTGAGGTCATTTACGCAAAATATCTTCGATCGCATCGCACGCGGCCGCAGTGCCGGTTTCTGAATCTACAATGCGTTTTAAGGCGGCGGCATTTGTCCGGTATTTTTCGTCGCTAAGTATCGACAGCAAGGCTCTTGCCGCCGTTTCGGCAGTGTAGCTGTCGCGATCAATGATCTCCGCGATCCCGGCTCGCCGGCACCTCGCCGCATTATCCGGCTGATCGTGGCTGAACGGAATGATCAAATGCGGCACACCGGCACGCAAAACCTGTCCGGTCGTTCCAACCCCAGCCTGATGAACAACACAGGCGGCCTTCGGGAAAACCTGTGAATACGGAGCAAAATCAAAGGCGACGACATTTTCGTCAAGCCCCGCGGGCAATTTCTGATCCCGCCCATAAAGTAAAACAGCCCGGCGGCCCAACAGCTTCGCCGCTTTTGCACTCTCGTCAAAGAAATCCCGCGAATCCATCACCGCTGCCGAACCGAGCGTGAACACGATCGGCGGTTCGCCTTCGTCGAGAAAAGCTGCGAGTTCATCCGGCAGCCTCGACGTTTCGCTTTCGTCGTAGAAACAAAATCCGGTCTGGATCGTCGGCGTAGGCCAATCGGGCTGAGGTTTCCCGATCGCCTCCGAAAACATCGCAAGATGCATTAACGGCGAGAATTTATTAGTAAATATCGGATCGTGATCCGGATCGAGTCCGAGATCGCGTCGAAATTTCTTGTAAGGCTCATACCAACCGCTGATCGTCCAGCGCATTACGCGAAACAATTCGCGGTGAAAGACGGCAGGCAGTGGGCGGAGAAATTCCAGCCAAGGTACCTGCGGATAAACGTTTGGATCCTCGGACGAGAACATGCACAGCGGCGAAAGGCTAGTGGTGATCCATTTGATGCCGGTTTTTTCCGCGATCGACGCGGCGGTATAAACGATCTCGCCATTGAGAAACACGTCCGCACCCTCAACCGCCGCGAGCATATCATCGTACATGTCGCGAACATTCGGCAGGATGATCTCGCGAATGACCATCTCAGGCCCGGTCGAGGCGTCCATCGTTTTGCGGATCAATTCGCTGTCAGTCGGGTCGAGATCGGGACGAAGCGGTGCGAATTCGAGGCCGTTATCGACGATCTTCTCGCGGTAGCCTTGCCAGGTATTGATGACGACGCTGTGGCCGCGGTGGCGTAATTCGCGGCCGAGAGCGATCATCGGATGCAAATCCCCCAGCGAGCCCATCGTTGATAGAACAATTCTCGCCATCGATCAATTTTCTTCCTCAATGGGCTCGGGCGTCTCGCTGGCTTTTCGCTCCTCAAGCCGTGCTTTGATCTGGAAACGCATCCCGATAAAATAGCTGCACACCGCGAAGACGACGGACGCGAACGCCCAATCAAAATTGTCGCTCCACAAAAAATAAGCGGCGATTCCACCGAGGATCACCGCGAGTATTTGAAAAATTCTATCCATGATCATTCAGGCCGGATCTCTTCCTTCGCGATATCGACCACCGAGAGCGGCCGACTGCGCCGACGCATATAAGTTCGTCCGATCAGATAGGCCGGAATTCCAATAAACACCGCAAAGGGCAGTACACCGACGATGAAAGTAACGAGACCCAGCATAAAGTCTAACGCAAAATCAAAGCCATTGCCGAACGACTCCGAAAGCCGGTAAAAGAAACCTGCCGAATTTGTTGAGAAAACGGCAGGCGTCTGTAAGCGGATCTTGATCGTTGAAAGTGTCGCCTGATTCTCTAGGAACCGCTTGCGGCCTTCGACTTTCTCGATCTCTCCGCGAACATCGGCAAGCTGGCCCTGGACATTCAGAGCGTCCTCGACAGTATTGGCCCGCTTCATGATCTCCATGAACTGCCGTTCGAGAGCTTTCTGAGCCTTGAGTCGGGCCTCGATGTCGATAAATTCTTCGGTTACATCCTGGCCTTTAATTGTTTCCACGATCACGCGGCTCGACACCGTTCGGATCTCATCCAGAGTTTCGGTGAACTTTTCCGCCGGAACGCGGACGGTCATTTGGACGATGTCACGACGATTCGCCTTGAGATCGCTGCCGCTTTGCTGCGATTCGACCACGAAACCGCTTTTGCTCTGAACGATTGTCGCAATCCGCTTTTGAGCTTCTTCCGGTTGTTCGGATTCGAGGCTCAGTTCGGCGTTCTGGATTATCTTTCTATCGCTGGGGATCGAGTTCGACTGCGAGGCGACAGCTTGGTTGAGAGAAACCGCGGGTGCTTTTGTTACGATTGCGTTGAAAACGGGGGCTTCCTTTGCACCACCGCCCCCGCCGCCGCTATTGGTATCTGATGCGAGGTTTCGCTGGGCGACTGTGGCTGGCTCAGCGTCAGGCAGAAAGGAAGGTAGACCGCTCGATGCAATGTCATAGACGCCGAACGAAACGCCGTTAGAATTTGAAGGTTTATTGGCAGTTTGTCTTGTGGAACTGGTGCTGCCGCAACCGACAAGGGCCATCGATGCGAAAATAAGGCTCGTCAAAAAGATCTTGTTCATTTGTTCCTCCGCACAATTAGATGCCGAAAAACAAAGAACGTTCCAATTTAGCCCGCCTTGCGTGCAACAGTCTCAAAACTATCGCCCCTGAAAAACGCCGCGACCGCCTGAAACAGCCGTCGAATGGCACGGAAAACCTTTGGGAAAAACCACAGGAACGCGATCACGAAGATCCCGAGAATACCCGCGATGATGAATGGTGCGAAAACTGCGAGAAATGTACCCAGAAATGCGATCGCATCTTCGACTAGCGAAAGAACCCAGTTCGATACTGGCTCAGGGGATAGATTCGCTCCGATGCGAGCCGCAGCCTTGGTTCCGTGCGACGCAAAAGCCAAGCCGCCGCCAACCAACGTGGCAGGGATCGCGATACTCGGATCCAGATCCGTCGTCGCCGCATATGCCACGATCGCCCCGGCGGGAACACGGATAAACGTGTGAACCACGTCCCAAACGCTGTCAACATACGGTATCTTGTCCGCAAAGAATTCGACCAGATACAACCCGCCAGCAAACCCGATGATCCACCAATTATCCAGCACATCCAGCCCGCCGGGCAGCTTCGTCGCTCCGAATTTTTGAAGCAGGCCGAGAACGGAGACGGTCGCGTAGAGATTAATGCCCGAGGTCCAGGCGGTGCCGAGTGCAAGGCTTAAAGTTGAGAACCATTCCATAGAAACTACCCCCTGAGGTTACTTGTTTCTCTTAAAAATCACCGCGATTACGTTTTCGGTAAAACCGAATCTGGCAATCCTGAGAAATAATACGTTACAGTGTGAATTGTGTTCGAAGTTTCGTAATCACCGTGAGTACCGTCAGCTTCCCATTTGAATTCGTATCGAATCTTCATCAACGATTCACGATCTACTTCCCGAAGAGGCAAGGAGAATAGTATCGATTTTCTACTTTTGATCGAATTGAACGAACATACGTGACAATATAACCTACCAGATTTCTTCTCGCCGCTTTTCTTGTCTTCGATTAAATAGTAAAGACTTGCATCGCCATAGCGATTGTCTGCAACACCAGACATATCAACGTAAATTGGCCAGCATGTGTTGTTGGTCAATTTGAAAAACAGATTGTTTGGATCATCCGACACATCGATTGGCTTAATCTTCTCCTGCCTCACGAACGTAAGAAAAACAGCTGGCTTGCTCGGATCAAGAAGTGGTTTCGTACAGGTCGGGCCAATATTCCTCGGTCTTAGACCGCCGGGGCGCGTTTGTCCGTGTGAGAACCCGACGAACGCAAGCATGAGCAGCAGGGCAACGCACTTCATTCGTCACCTTCCTCAGGACTACCATCCTTTTTGTACCCAAATTTTTCGAGCCGATATTGCAGCGTTCTGAAGGTCAACCCAAGTAATTTGGCGGATTTCGTTATGTTGTTATCCGTTCTCGCCATCGCCTGCATTATCAGGCTGCGCTCGACGTCTTCGAAATTTACGCCGTCGGCGGGAAGTTTGAAGAGGTCGTCGGAATTTGCAGCCGGCAAGCCGCCGCTGTGGGTCATTTCGGGCGGGAGGTCGTCGAGGGTTATGTTGTCGTCTTCGCAGAGGAGGATCGCTCGTTCGAGGGCCGATTCGAGCTGGCGGACGTTGCCGGGATATGAATATTCGTCGAGCAGCCGCCGGGCGTCAGTCGAGAATGTGATCTTCCGACTTGTGCCACGGGTGTGTTTTTTGACGAAGTATTCGATCAATACGGGAATATCCGTTCGCCGTTCACGCAAAGCGGGAAGCTCGATCGAAAGAACATTTAACCGGTAATAGAGATCCTCGCGAAAACGCTTTTCGCCGACCATGTGAAGCAGGTCGCGATTGGTTGCGGTGACGACTCGGACGTCGACATTCAGCTCACGAACACCGCCAACGCGGCGGATCTGTTTTTCCTGCAATGCCCGCAGGATCTTTGCCTGGAGAGCAATGTCGAGTTCGCCGATCTCGTCGAGAAAGAGCGTCCCGCCGTCAGCAATCTCAAAAAGGCCTTTTTTGTCGGAAACGGCTCCGGTGAACGAGCCTTTTTCGTGGCCAAAGAGTTCAGATTCAAGCAAATTCTCGTTGATCGCCGCACAGTTTACCGCCTGAAAAACCTCGTTCGAACGCAGGCTGTTCTTGTGGATCGAGCGTGCGATCAGCTCCTTTCCCGTGCCGCTTTCGCCGCGGATGAGAACGGTGGAATTCGATTTAGCGATCTTCAGGATCAGCTTTTTGACCTTGTCCATCTCAGGTGAGACGGAGACGATCTCGGCATCGAGAGTCGTTAGTTTTTTCAGAGCCCGCGATACTGTTTCAAGCAGCTTTTCGCTGTCGTACGGTTTTTGCAGATACTCAAACGCACCGAGCCGCAGCGCATCGACGGCCGAATCGATCGTTCCGTGAGCCGTGAGCAGGATGACGATGATCGATTTATCGAAATCAGTCAGCGATTTCAGTAACTCAAGCCCGCTCATCCCGGTCATCTTCAGATCGGTCAAAACCAGATCAAAATGCCGGTCCGCGACAAACTTCATCGCCGCTTCGCCGGAACTCGCCGTCGTCACGTCGTAACCCTCGCCCGAAAGGATGGTTTCTAAGATTTCCCGCTGATTTTTCTCGTCATCAACGACGAGGATGCTCTTTCTTGCCATAAATTTATTTGCCACAGAGGTCACAGAGAAAAATCGAAAGCTTCTGTATAGGCTCTGTGTTCTCTGTGGCTAATTATCTGCCTTCGGTAATTTTACCGTAAACTTCGTACCCGCACCCACGGCCGATTCCACTTCGATCTTTCCATTATGTGTCTCGACGATCTTCTGTACGATCGCGAGGCCTAACCCCGTTCCGGTCTCTTTGGTGGAGAAGTACGGTTCGAATATCTTTGAGAGGTTTTCGGGTGAAATGCCGTTGCCTGTATCCGTTATTTCGAAATTTACAAACTCGCCGTTCTCGTCGGGTGATATTTTGATGCCGAGATGGCCGCCGGTCGATTCCATTGACTGTATCGCGTTGATGAAAAGGTTGTTAAAGACCGATCGGAGAAATTCCGGATCGCCCATGATCTCCGGTACATTTTCGTGCTCGACGATACCGATCGTCACGTTCTTTTCTTCAGCCTCGGCCTCGGCGATACGGAGCGAATCTTCGATCACTTTGCGGGCACCGACCGGTTTTAAGTCCGCTTTTGCGGGCCGCGAATAGTTTAGGAAATCTGATATCTGCTGATTGATACGTGCGACCTCACCCTTTAGCTGTAAGGTTAACTTGTCAAATGTCGCCTTCTTTTCCTCATCGGCCGGAGCGTACTTCGAGCGCAAATGATCGAGCGTCAGGTTGATGTAATTCAGCGGATTTCGGATCTCGTGAGCGATCGCGGAGCCGAGCCGTCCGACGACCGCGCTCTTTTCAGCCTGCTGGAGTTGGGCTTGCAGTTCTCGTGTTTTCTCGAGCTCAGCGGCCATTTCGTTGAAGTTTAGAGCGAGACGCCCCATTTCGTCGTAACGGTGAGCGTCCGGAACGCGAACCTTAAGATTTCCTTCGGCGACCTCGCGGGCGGCGTTTGAGAGATTTGCGATCGGACGGGCAAACCTCCAGACGAGCAGGAATGTGATCAGCGACGAAACCACGAGCGTTCCGAGCGTATAAACCAAAGGCTGGGCGGCTCGCCACGCCGATTCGCTCTTATGGTTCTTGATCAGGACCATCACATACCATCGGCCTTTGCTGGTCTCGATCGGGATCGCGTGAGCCTCGTCGTCATCGAATTTGTTGGCCGACGATCTTTTGTTTGGGAAATATTTCAGATCGTCGTTCAGCCTTGAATCCTCAACTAAAGGCGGCAGCGACGTCAATTCGGGTAAATGCTTATACGTGACATCGCCATTCTCCTCAGCGACCGGTAAGAGCTCGGGGTCGAGGCTGTCGATGATCTTCCATTCGTTATCAATAATGATTATGTCGCGAATTCGCTCGCGTGCATTCTCGTCTAAAAATCGCTGCCCCGGAACGTCAACAAAATCCTGAAGGCGGTCCTTTTCAGCCGTCATTCCCGTCAATCCGAGAGCAAAACCGGCGGCGATCGCTTGTTCCTGTTTTTCGCGGAGTTCGGTGTTCTCGTTCTGCGTGCGAAGGTTGAGATAGTACTGGACGCCGAGAGTTGCGATCAGTAATACAGCTAGTATCAGCAGCAGACGTCCGCGGAATGTATTAAAAAATCTCATTGAATCCACAACTTGCGCTGATAAAACCGCTTGCCTCACCGCGTCTTGAATGTTATAGTCAAGCCTAGTTCGTAAGCAAACGCCGGAAACGGCTATCCAACAATCTCCAAATTCAAGTCCGAGGATCTGAGGTAAAGCATGAAATTTATGTTCCCGAAATATTCTTTTGTTGGCCTTTTGCTGACAGTTTTCGCTGTCAGTCTGGTTTTCACCGGCAGCATTTCGGCCCAGTCGAAAAAAGCTCCTGCCAAGAAACCTGATGTCAAGAAGCCCGCGGCAAAGACCGTAGCTAAGAAGAACGAAAAGCAGGCAAAGGATGCAAAGAAAGATCGCGACAAGGCGAAATCTAAAGCGTCTGCAAAAGATACAAAACGGGACAAGGCTTCAGCCAAAGACAAACAGACCGCTAAAGAAAAAGCGAAAGCAGATTCAAAAACAGCTAAGAAAGATCCTAAAAAAGCATCCGAATCAAAAGCAGAAGCTAAAAAAGCCGCGGCTGAGAAACGCCGCATCGAGGCTGAACGCCGTGCAGCCGCCCTCGCTGAAGCGCGACGCCGCGAACAGGCTCGCCGCGAAGCTATCGCTCGCCGGATAGCGTTCGAACGAGGGCTTCGTACTGAGACAGTCTCGAATATCGCAAAAGACCAGACTGAAGGCGAAGACCTGAGTATTCGTCAAGCAGCGATCAATGCCCTTGGCTCGCGTGCGGGCTCGGTCGTAGTTATGGAGGCTCAGACTGGCAAGGTTTTGACCATTGTCAATCAGGATTGGGCAGTTCGCAGCAGCATTCGGCCGTGCTCTACAATCAAACTCGTAACCGCAGCGGCTGGACTTAACGAAGGTGTCATTAGCAAAGAGGATGGTTCTGTCCGCAATGCCTCCACCCGCCGCAAGCTTGATGACGCGATCGCCTACTCGGACAACGCATATTTCCAGCGTGCGGGTGCGAGCATCGGTAATACAAAGCTTGTCGAATACGGCAAAAAACTCGGCCTCGGCGAACAGACGGGAATTAACCTCGAAGGCGAAACGCCCGGCCGCCTGCCTTACACCAACAGCAACGCCCGCATCTATTCGCACGGCGACGATACGGAAGTTTCAACACTACAGCTCGCCGTTATGGCGGCCGCGATCACGAACGGCGGGCATCGCGTCCTTCCGCGTGTTCCGCGTAATGAAGTTGAGAAAGCGAAATTCCAGACCTTCTACAAGGCAAACGTCGATCTGCCGCAGCAGAACGTGCGCCGCGTGATCCCGGGAATGATGGGAGCTGCTGAATACGGCACCGCTCGCCGAAATATGAATCAGGGCCTCGGCGTCGCCGGAAAGACCGGTTCATGCATCGATAAAGGCTCGTGGGTCGGCCTGTTCACCTCGGTCGCACCGATCGAGCAGCCGAAATATGCCGTCGCGGTCATTACACGCGGCCCCGCGGAACGCGGACGTGCCGCAGCTGCTGTCGCCGCACAGGTTTACAACGCTCTCAGCAATCAGATCGTGCGAACGGACCGCAACCTGGCTCAGACAGAATTCAAGATCGCACCGCGAAATCAGCCAGTTATCAACAATACAGCCGTAGCTGATGCTGACGAAGATGAGGATGAAGCCGAGGCGGGGGAGACGAATGCCGTCGATATGGCCGGCATTGATACCAATGGCCGCAAGGTGATCATAGTTCCGAACGCACCTCAAACAAAGAAGTTAGTGACGAGAACGGGCTCATCAAAACCGGTCCTGCCGCCGGTCGTAATTACTTACGACAAAGAGAATAAGGAATCGCAGAACAAACCGGTTATCAAGCCATAACATTTTTGTTGCGGATCTTCGATATTTAGGACGTCTTACGCTTGATCGCGAGATGTCCTTTTTGTTGAACGGGGTCGCTTTCTGGCTTGACAGTAAAGGTAAGATTACGGGATTATTTAGCATCTCAAAAGATTTCTTTTGATTCGTCATTTATCACAGATTGTAAGGAATATTACGCAAAATCTTGCAACTTTTTTGCATAGTATATTCATCTGATGAAAGCTGAAACGGAAAACGTGTGTTTTCCGCAAAGCGATCGAACGGCGGAAATTTTTTAAGGGAACCACCCGAGGAAGGATTTAGATGAAAACGATTTTTAGATACACAAACATAGGGCTTTTGGCCGTCGCTATATTCGCAGCCGGAGCTTTAACAACTTTTGCTCAGGATCCATGCACGGACGCTGAAGGGCAAACGAGCTCGGGTGATAAGATCCGGGAACTCTACAAAGACAAGACAATTGCCGGCCGTAAAACTTTTGTTGAAGCAGGCAAGCAGTTCACCAGTAAGTACGGTTCTTGCGAAGTTACGAAGGAGCTAGCTGGCTGGCTGCAGGTCCAGATCCCGAATAACGAGAAAAAGATCAAAGAGATGGAAGAGGCGGAAGCTAAAAATAAGCTTGTCACCCGCTTCGATGCCTCGATCACCGCGAAGAACTGGGATGAAACCTTTGCTTCGGGTAAGGAAATTCTCCAGAAGTATCCTGATGAATTCAGAACTGTCGAGGTCGTGCTCGCGTCGGTAGGCGGTGAAGAAGCCTTCAAAGCAAATTTCAAGTACGTCGATGATGCGATCCGATTCGCAAAAGCATCGATCGCTGACCTGGAAGGCGGGAAGTCATTTATGGTTGGCGGGAAGGAGACGATCGGTCTTTTCGCTTTCTCTTATCCGAACCGGAATGATGCGATCGGCTGGATGAACCTTTATGTCGGCTACATGACTCAGGCCGGTAAGAAGGACAAGGCTGGGGCCGCTCCTTATCTCTACAAAGCTACCCAGTCGGCGAGCGACGCGGCTAAAAATCCTGTTTCGTTCGAAATGATCGGTGCATACTATTTTGAAGAGCTGAACAAAGTCGTTGAGAAGATCCAGATCGCGGCAAAGGATCAGAAAGATACGGATGCTCCTGATGTTGCAGCGAAAAAAGTGGAAGATATCAAGGCACTTGTTGCGATGTCTAATGGCATCTCTGAGCGTGCGATGGACGCCTTCTCACGTGCCTTCACGCTTGCCAAGGATCCGGCATACAAGGCAAGGATGAAAAAGAATGTTGCTGACGCCTACAAGGTCCGCTACGCGAAGGAAGAGGGCGTCGATGCTTGGATCACTTCAGCAGTGGCAAAGCCTTTCGTAAATCCGACTACGCCTGTCGCCCCGATCAGCGATCCTGAGCCGACGACGACCACGACCGGCTCAACGACCCCTCCGGTAGCGACTACGACGGCTCCGGCAGCAACCGCTAAGCCGACGACGCCCACGACGAAACCGGCGACACCGGCTAAGCCAGCAGGTACGGCGATCAAACCCGGAACGCCAAAAAAATAGTCAGAACGCTATCTAAAAATCGGTCGGGCGCATCTAACAATGCGTCCGACTTTCTTTTTTCTCTCATACTTCATAAAATTAGGCTCAATGTCAGCCAAACTCGCTAAGCTCGAACACCTGATCGGCCACACGTTTCAGGACATTAAGATCCTCGAGCGAGCCGTGACGCATCGCTCCTGGGCGTACGAGAATCTTCCGGGTGCTTCTGAGGAGGCCGTTCGGGCGGTTGAGAACGAATCGATGGAGTTTGTCGGCGATTCAGTGCTCGGGCTTGCGATTGCCGAACAGCTCTATCAGGCTCACCCGAAAGGCAGTGAAGGCGACCTGACTCTGATGAAGCATCATCTCGTGAGCACGCTGACGCTTGGCCGGCTTGCGGAAAATTTGAGCATCGGCGAATTCCTTCGCGTTGGCCGCGGCGAGGAGAAAACAGGTGGACGCAAGAAACAAGCTTTGCTCGCAAATACGCTGGAGGCCGTGATCGCGGCTATATTTCTCGACGGTGGGTACATACCTGCACGGGCATTTATCGCCAGGCTTTTTGCTGACGAATTGAAAAACGCTTCCCCGCGCAATTCGATCGATTACAAAACGAAGCTCCAGGAATTGCTTCAAGGGGAAAAGCTCGCGGCGCCGAGTTACCACGTCGTCAAAACAGACGGCCCGCCTCACGACCGCACCTTTTCGGTCGAGGCAATCTGGGCCACCGGCAAGGCACGCGGCACCGGAAATTCGATAAAATCAGCTGAAATGATGGCCGCATCCGAGGCTCTCGAAATGCTGAGAAACGCTCGGGGTAAAGCGTCGACTTCGGAATAAAAACCATACGATCTCCATCCGCCGAGTTCGAGTCTGAACCATCGAGCCAGAGATTACGTAGTAAGATAACTATCAATGAGTAACGAAGAAACAGAGCCACAAACCGACGAAGACCAGAAGCCTCTCGGCCCGCCAAAATCGACCGCCCGCGAATATTTCGAATCATTTGCGGTCACGCTCGTCATGGCGATCTTTGGAATGACATTTATTTTGCAGGCGGTTACGGTTCCGACCGGGTCAATGCAGAATACGATCCTGGTCGGCGATTATCTGCTCGTAAACAAATTCATCTTCACACCAGGCGGCGGTTCGCTGCCGTTTCTGCCCCAGCGTGAGATCGAACGCGGCGACATCATCGTCTTCAAATATCCCGGCAATAAAGTTCGCCCCGAGGCGGATCGTTCAAGAAATCTGATCCCGTACCAGATCAATTATGTGAAGCGCGTGATCGGCCTGCCAGGAGAGACCATTGAGTTTCGTGATAATCAGGTTCTTATTAACGGTAAACTGCTGCCTGAGCACCGTGTCATAGGCGACGCTGAGGACAGCCAGTCAGCGCTCGAGACGACCGAGTTCGAGGAGGGCCGTTCAGAAGACAAGTACAGTGTCTTTTATTCAAAAGAGACGATGGACGCGGTAAAAGCTGGTAAGAAACTGACCCGTCAGGGCTATGAATTTGGCGTTGCCGGCAAACCTATGGTCGTTCCCGAAAACAGTTTTTTTGTCATGGGCGACAGCCGCGACAATAGCGAAGACAGCCGCTATTGGGGCTTTGTTCCCCGTGGCCTCATCATCGGCCGGGCAATGTTCGTCTACTGGTCCTGCGACCGCGGAGCGTCAAACGGCAGCATGGTCGGCTGCATCACGCACCCAAGGCTGAACCGGATCGGGAAATTTGTGAAGTAGGTTTGGAGAGTAACCACGAAATAACACAAAAAGAACACGAAAGATGAAGAACTTCTTTATTGTGTTCTTTTTGTGTTTTTTCGTGGCAAAAATTTCTTAATGCTAATTAATCTAAGCCAGGAAGTCTCATCCGCCATTCGTAACGGCGAACCGGTTGTGGCGCTCGAATCGACCGTCATCGCCCACGGCCTGCCTTACCCACAGAATGTCGAGACGGCGATGAAGTGCGAGGCGGCGGTTCGTGCACGTGGTGCGATACCTGCAACGATCGCCGTTTTTGACGGCGAATTCTATGTCGGGCTCGACGAGCATCAGATCGAGCGTCTTGCAACCGAAAAAGATATACGAAAGATCTCACGCCGCGATCTGCCCATCGCCGTGGCAAAAAAGCTCAACTGTGCAACCACCGTTGCGACCACCGCTTACATCGCTCACAAAGCGGGAATTCGCGTTTTCGCGACCGGTGGCATTGGCGGCGTGCATCGTGGGTTTGAAGCGGACATCTCCGCCGATCTGCCGGAACTTGCTCAAACGCCGATCACCGTGGTGTGTTCCGGTGCAAAGATCGTCCTCGACCTGCCCAGAACGCGAGAATGGCTAGAGACCAACGGCGTCACGGTCCTCGGCTGGCAATGCGATGAAATGCCCGCATTCTACAGCCGCACCAGCGGCCTCGCGATCGATGAAAGGGTAGAAAACGGCGCTGAGGCAGCTGCGGTTGCCCGGGCTCGGGACGAGATGAAACTGCAGAATTCGATACTCGTTACGGTTCCTGTTCCCATCGAATTCGAACTCGACCGCGAAAATGTCGAAATTCTCCTTGCCGAAGCCCTAAAACTCGCCGACGAACTAAGGGTGGGCGGCAAAGAGATCACACCATTCCTCCTCAGCCAACTGTCGGAACGCAGCAACGGCCGCACGCTCGCAGCAAATATTGCGTTGCTCGAAAGTAATGCGAGAGTCGCCGGCGAGATCGCAAAGGCACTGTAGCCGGGAACGCAGGAGCCCTCGTCTGCAAGCGTTCCGCTTCGGGACGCTCACGAACCCGATGGTGATGTGAGCTGAAAAATAACAACGTTCCTCAGGCCGGAGGAACCGGCGTTGCAGCCGAGGGCGGCCGCGTTCCCGGTTTGGCGTCCAGTCATTTCATCATTTTTTGCGTCAACGCGTCCAATCTCTTCTGCGCCTCAACAGCTTCGCTCGATGCAGGAAACTTGCTCACGATCTCTTTCCACGACGCGCCGTCATAGTGATAAGCCTTTGCGACAGAATTAAACAGAAAGATCACGCCGAGCTTGCGGTAGCGGTCGAGCATGTTGAAATTTAGGTAATAGCTGTGCAGCGGAGCACCGCTCGCGGCCATTTCCTTGCGGTTGAGACGGGATGCCGCGTTTTTCGTGAGGTCGGTTGCGATGCCTTCGAGCAGATCGCCGTAAAGCAGGAGCAGCGGCGGTTTGAACTTAGAATCGGGGTAAAGCGTGAAGAACTCGCTCGCCATTTCAACCGCCTCAAAGCCGCTCGACGCCTGAACAAGTTTGGCCAGCCGTTCCTCGTCACTTCCGCGAAACTTCCCAAACACCGCATCAGCCTGCACCCAGCCGAAATTCTTCGGCGGAACAGTAACCTTAAAGAACTTCACCCCGTCAGCCTCGGTCACGCCCTGGATCTGCACTTTCCGGCCGCGTGACATGCGGTGTACCGATTCTGAGAAGAGGCTCGGAAGTTTTCGCAGCACGGCGAGCGTTTCGTCAACGACGACGGCGGTTTGGCCGATCTCGGCGGATTTTGCGGGGACAGTCTTGGGTTTAGCGGAGGAGACGGGTTTCTTTTGAGCGGGAGCCGCTCCTGTAAACAAAATAAATAACGTAACCACAACCAACGCCCGCGACACCGGCGATCGGGTCAGAACCGCCTGCGTAAGCCGGCGGAACGACGCTGAAGCACCATCCAACATTGTTGTCTCTCTCAACATATGCTCGATCGATCTGGGAGACCGACAAAATTAATATTTAGACCGCGATTATATCCGCGTCAGGGTTTTGTTGTCCAGAAGTTTTTTCGGGGGTATTTCGTTCCGCCCGTCTAACGTCCGCCTTTCATTTGCTTCAACTTATCCTGGAGCCCCGCGTGGTGAAAATGACAAATAGCGATCGCGAGAGCGTCCGCCGCGTCGTGGGGCGTTGGGGCGGTTTTCATTCGCAGTAGGAGCTTTACCATTTCTTGAACCTGATGCTTCTCAGCGTTGCCGTAGCCGACGACGGTTTGTTTGACGAGCCGCGGAGCGTATTCGGCGATCTCGATGCCGTGCTGCTCCGCTAGCAGCAGCATTGTGCCGCGAACCTGCCCTAGCTTAAGTGCAACCCCGACGTTTATCGCGTAGAACGTATCTTCAACCGAAAGAACATCCGGCGAATGTTTGTCGAGTACGTCGGCAATGCCGTTATAAATATTCAGCAAACGCTTAGAAAATTGCTGCTTCGGGTTAGATCTGACCGTGCCGAAATCGACTAGAGCGTATTTTGAACCGCTCCCGTCAACGACGCCCCAACCGAGCGTTTCACTACCGGGATCAATTCCTAAAACGCGCATTAAGATCCTTTTCTAACCGAGGTTATGAAAAGATACTGCAGAATTTCAATGGGATGCAAGATGGGGCCGCGGTTTTTTTGGCAATTTGTAAAAATCACACAATATTCTTATCATCATGTTTTGCGCTTAGCCTATCCGATAAATGGACAATCAAAGCTCTGTCACGAACGTCAAGGAATCCGTTCGATCGCTGCTCGCCGGTGCGATCGATTATGCCGGGCTGTTTCCACCCGCCGGGCTGCCGATGTCAGAGGCCGTTATCAACTACGCGATGTACCGCAACAGCAATTATGGCTGGATGCTGGGGAATTTTGTGGTGCCATCGGTTCAGCTCCATGAATTTATTGAGAACGCCGGAGATTTTATTTCGCGCGATGGCAAAAGTGGCTGGCGGCTCAGCGTTCTCGCCGGTGAGGATCTGACCGAAACGTTTCATCAGATACGTGATTTTACAAGCAAATACAGCCCGGGCGTGATAATCGATTCCATCGAGGTCAGGGCAAATACGGTCTCAAAGATCGCCAACACGGTTACTTCGCTGCCTGCCGGCATGAAAGCCTATTTTGAGCTAGGGCTCGGCAAAAATTTCCCCGACCTGCTTGCAAAGGTCGCCTCGACCGAGCAGTTTGCCAAGATACGGACCGGCGGCGTTACGCCAGGTGCTTTTCCCGATTCGGCGGCAGTTATACGCTTCGTTCGTTCCTGCCTCGCCGCAAATGTGCCGTTCAAGGCAACCGCCGGGCTTCATCACCCGATCCGCTGCTTCCGGCCGCTGACATACGAGAATAACTCGCCAAAAGGGACGATGCACGGATTCCTAAATCTATTCCTTATGACGGGCTTCGCCCGCGAAGGATATCGGCCTAGCCTACTTGAGGACGTTATGGAAGAGGAGTTTGACGAGGTTTTTCGCTTCGCCGACCAGTCGGTCACCTGGCGAAACGAATATCGCATGAACACTTTTCAAATCGAATCGCTCCGAAAGAAAGGCATCCATTCCTTCGGCTCCTGCTCCTTCGACGAACCGATCGCAGACCTGCAGAAACTTGGGATCCTGTAGATCTTTTGCCCGCTAAACACGCGAAATACTCGAAATAAAAAGAGAAGAATTGAGCCGCCGTTATTACCGTGTCCGCTTGAATATGGGATACTGGTTTTATTGCCTTTCTCTTTTTCGCGTCTTTTCGCGTCTTTCGCGGGCAAAGAATCTTATGTACGAAATCAACGAAACCCACGACCCGACCCTCAAAAGCTGGGTCGAATCCGCTAACGATCCGAATACCGATTTTCCGATACAGAATTTGCCGTTCTGTATGTTTTGGCGCTCCGCGGCAAGCGAAGCTCCACACTTGGGCATCGGTATAGGCGATTATATCTTTGACCTTAAACAAGCGATCGTTGCGGGACTTCTCGGTAGCGGATTCGATCCGTTAGCCGAAGAGATCGAGCTTTGCGACCTTTCCTTCCTAACAGAGGTTTATGGCACAGCGATCCTGTCGGACCTGAGACGGTCGGCGTTCGAAGTCCTTCGCGACGACGCTGAGCCCGAGATCATCGAAGACGCGAAAGACTGCATGGTGCTGATGAGCAAGGTGGACCCCGAACTCGCATTTGAGATCGGCGACTACACCGATTTCTACTGCTCGATCTATCACGCGACGAATGTGGGGTCGATGTTTCGGCCGGATAATCCTTTGCTGCCGAATTATAAATATGTGCCGATCGGGTATCACGGCCGGGCTTCGTCGATCGTGATCTCGGGGACGGACATCAAGCGGCCGCATGGGCAGAATCGGACCGATCAGGAAGCTCCGCCGGTGTTTATTCAGTGCAAGAGTCTCGATTACGAGATGGAGGTCGGGTTTTTTGTCGGGCAGGGGAATGATCTCGGCACGTCGATCCCGATTGGCGAGGCGGAGAAACATATCTTTGGGCTGTGCCTCGTCAACGACTGGTCCGCCCGCGACATTCAGGCGTGGGAATACCAGCCGTTAGGGCCGTTTCTAGCAAAGAATTTCGCTACAACTATCTCGCCGTTCGTCGTCACGATGGAGGCCCTCGCACCGTTCCGCACCCCCGCATTCGAACGCGAAGAAGGCGATCCCGCACCGCTCGATTACCTTGCGGACAAAACAAACGAGAAAATCGGCGGCATCGACATCAATCTCGAGGTCTTTATCCAGACCGAGAAGATGCGTGCGGAAAACATCGCTCCGCACATGCTATCGCGTTCGAATATGAAGGACCTCTACTGGACCATCGCCCAGATGCTCACGCACCACGCGTCGAACGGCTGCAACCTCCAAACCGGCGACCTCATCGCGACCGGCACGATCTCCGGTAAAGAAAAGTCCGAACGCGGCTCAATGCTCGAACTAAGCTGGCGAGGCACCGAGCCTATTGAGCTGCCGTCGGGCGAGACCCGTCGATTTCTCGAAGACGGCGACGAGATCATCATGAAAGGCTACTGCGAACGCGAAGGCTTTCGCCGGATCGGCTTCGGCGAATGTCGCGGGCGGATCGTGCCTTCGGACTAAGGAGTTTTGCCGCAGATTTGCGCAGATGACGCGGATCAGAAAGGACATTAAATATCTTTTCTGATCTGCGTTGCCCGCGTAAATCTGCGGCAAAAACCTCTTTTCTGCTAAAATCTCAACGTGAAACCAGCATCAGCTTATTCGGAAGTTTCGGTACGTCGCTTCGCTTCGGACGGGGATAGCTCTGAATCTGGTGACGTTCTAGCGGTCGAAGAACCTTTGGAAATTCGCCTCGGTTTTCCCGACGCCCCCCACAAGGCCGTTTCGATAACGATGCGAACGCCTGGCGACGATGGCGAGCTTGCCGCCGGTTTTCTATTCACCGAAGGCATCATTATTTCACCGGAGCAGATCAAACAGATCCGCCACTGCGGCCTCAAGATCGGATCGAACAAAGGCACACTTGACCGTGCATCTGCACTCAACTCAAACACCATTCGTGTCGACCTGCGTGACGTTCTCGACCTTGATCTCAAACGCCTCGAACGCAACTTCTACACAACCTCGAGCTGCGGCGTTTGCGGCAAAGCGTCCATCGAAGCCCTCGCGACGGGTGTCAAACAAATCACGAACGACCTTAAGGTAGCTGGCGGCTTAGTTCATTCACTTCCGCAGAAACTCCGCGAAGCTCAATCAGTTTTCGAAACGACCGGTGGACTCCACGCTTCGGCCTTATTTACCATGACGGGCGAATTGGATATTGTTCGCGAAGACGTCGGACGTCACAATGCTCTGGACAAGGTTATCGGGGCAAAATTCCTGGCAGGGGAATTGCCGTTATCGAACCGTATCCTTCTTGTTAGCGGCCGGGCGAGTTTCGAGCTGGTGCAAAAGGCGTTGATGGCGGGAGTCCCGATCCTTGCTGCGGTTGGTGCTCCGTCGAGCCTGGCCGTTGAACTTGCGACTGAATATGGCATGACACTTATTGGTTTTGTCCGCGACGGCCGGTTCAATATATACTGCGGCAGCGAGCGAATCAGCACTCCTTAGTTCGATGAGCGAAAAGTCCCCAAAACTGAAAGTCACCCCTCCGCCTGATACGTCGGCGGGTATTCACGCGGTCACCAATGCTCTAAAGCACGTATTCGGCAAGATGGGTTTGGTCCGCGGTGCGCGTGGCCTGATGAAGCTGAACCAGAAGGGCGGTATTGACTGCCAGTCGTGTGCCTGGCCCGATCCTGATCGGCGAACGATCAACGAATTTTGTGAAAATGGAGCCAAGGCCCTTGCCGACGAAGGCATGACGCAGCACATTGGCCGTGAGTTTTTTGCCGAGCATTCCGTGAAGCAGCTTTCTGACCAGACCGACTTTTGGCTCGGGCAGCAAGGGAGATTAACTGAACCGCTTGTGCTTCGAGAGGGAAGCGAGCATTACGTTCCCATTACGTGGGATGACGCGTTTCAGATGATCGCGGGTGAGCTTAATTCGCTTGATTCACCTGACGAAGCGATCTTTTACACATCGGGCCGTACTTCGAACGAGGCGGCATTCCTGTATCAGCTTTTTGTGCGTCAATTTGGGACGAATAATCTTCCCGATTGCTCCAACATGTGCCACGAATCGACCAGCGTGGCCCTCTCCGAATCGATCGGCCTTGGCAAGGCGACGATCAGGCTCGAAGATTTCACAAAAACCGATCTGGTCATCATCATCGGCCAGAATCCGGGCACTAACGCCCCGCGAATGCTCTCCAGCCTGCGTTCGGCAAAGCTCGCTGGAGCAAAAATGATTGCGATCAATCCGCTTAAGGAAGTCGGGCTGACCGCCTTCGTCGATCCGAATCCTCAGCATTACGGTAATCTACTCGCCGGCCCTCTTACACTTCTTGCGAACAAAGCGACACCATTGGCCGATCTCCATTTGCCCGTTCGCATCGGCGGAGATATGGCAGTCCTGAAAGGGGTCATGAAATCGCTGCTCGAACGTGAACGCAGAGCTCCCGGCACAATATTCGACAGAAGTTTTATAGCGGCCAAGACCGACGGATACGACGATCTGATAGCAGAACTCGATGCCACATCTTGGGACGATGTTTTAGCGTCGAGCGGCCTCTCGCGAGAGCAGATCGACGAAGCGGCAGCGATGATCGCGGCATCACAGGCATTCATCACGTGCTGGGCAATGGGCGTTACGCAGCATGAGGAAGCGGTCGCGACGATCCAGGATATTGTCAATTTACATCTGCTTCGCGGGGCGATCGGCCGGCCCGGAGCGGGGCTGTGCCCTGTACGCGGGCATTCGAACGTGCAGGGCGACCGGACGATGGGCATCTGGGAAAAGATGAACCCAATATTCCGTGATAACCTCGAACGCGAATTCGGTTTTACGGCACCCTCGCGAGATGGACTCAATACGGTTGAATCGATCGCCGCGATGCGAGACGGCCGGGCGAAGGTGTTCTTCGCGATGGGCGGCAATTTTGTAGCGGCATCACCTGACACGGAAGTGGTCGCGGCCGCCCTACAAAACTGTCGCCTTACCGTTCAGGTGATCACAAAACTCAACCGCACTGCACTCACTCCGGGCAAGACATCCTTGATACTCCCATGCCTCGGCCGTACCGAGATCGACCGTCAGGCGGGCGGTGAACAGTTTGTTTCGACCGAGAGTACGATGCTCAATGTACAGATGTCGAAGGGCATTTTCGAGCCCGGTTCAGAACATCTGCGAAGCGAACCCTGGATCGTTTGCCAGCTTGCAAAAGCTGTCCTCGGTAAACGGAGTACGGTCGATTGGGATGCAATGCGCGGCGATTATGACCAGATCCGTGACGCGATATCGCGTGTCGTTCCGGGCTGTGAGAATTACAACGAGCTCATTCGCGTTCCGGGCGGCTTCTACATGCCGAATCCACCAAACGACGGAAGGTTTCCAACCCCGACCGGGAAAGCCAGGTTCGGAGTGAGCACTCTGCGCAGTTTCGAGCTGCCGCCTGGTAAATTGATCCTGACGACGCTCCGGTCGCACGACCAGTTCAACACGACGATCTATGGCCTTGACGATCGCTATCGCGGGATCGACGGCGATAGGCACGTTGTTTTTATGAACCGCGATGACATCAATGATCGTGGCCTCGCGGATGGCCGATCCGTCGATATTACGAGTCATTTCGACGGCTGCGAGCGGCACGTTTTCGGATTTACGGTCGTGGAATACGAGATCCCGCGAGGCTGTGCCGCGGCTTATTTCCCTGAGGCAAATCCATTGATCCCGCTCGGCAGCTTTGCGAAACGGAGTTTCACTCCGACCTCTAAATCCGTTGTTATTTCGATCCAGCCGTCTCACTTACCGGGACAAAGTGAGACGGCCTAAATGCTGCATCTGGAATAGTTATCGCAAAAAACCGTCTCACTTGGAAAACAACAAACGCTTAGGTGCGAAAGTGCCTACCAAAAATAAGGTCTTTTATTTTCAAATATCGAGAAATTTTGAAATAATGTAGCATATATAATACAAAATGTCAAGGATAAAAATACCGCGTCTTTCTTATTGAAATGAGTTCAATATTCGATGCATTCATTCTGATCGGCGGCATATCCAGCCGGTTCGGCTCCAACAAAGCGTTCGCGGCGTTCGACGGCAAAACGCTGGCTAGCCGAGCGGCTGAAATGGTTGAACGAACCGCTTCGCCGAAGACGGTCCGCTTCGTCGTCAGATCGGAGGAGCAATTCGATGCTGAACGGCTCCTCAGCCTCGGCCGCGGCGTGGTTGCCGATCTCAAGCCCGGTTTTGGAGCCTGGAGCGGCCTGCACACGGCGCTCGCTTATTCGTCGACCGTGTGGACGTTCGTGCTGGCGTGCGACCTGCCGTATGCTTCGGGCGACTTGATAAACAAACTCGCTGGGCTGACCGACGACGCGGTCGACGCGGTCGTCCCGCGACAGCCGGATGGTCGTTTGCAGCCGCTGTGCGCGTTCTATCGACGCGATGTAGTGCTGAAGGAAGTTGAGCGACAACTCGCCGATGCAGGCAGACTGCCGCGATTGGCTGGTATTACTTCGGCCTTAAACACGCGGATACTGGAGGAAGCTGAATATAGCGAACTGCCCGGAAGTGAGTTATTTTTCGTGAACATTAACTCCATCAGCGATCTGCCGGCAACTATTGCTCCGAACTGATTCCTGTGCAAAAATAGCGATTACCATCACCATTAAAGACACTTTTGGAGACAAAAATGCGGAACGACTTTCATCCACAAGCTCGCTCGGAAAATTTAGTGATACAGACGCTCCCGGGAGAAACTCTCGTTTACGATCTGAATTCTCACAAAGCCCATTGTCTCAACGAAACTTCGTCGTTCATCTGGGAAAACTGCAGCGGTGAACTCTCGATCCATCAGATACTTGAGGCTTTCGAAGCTCGCTTTGGAAAGTCGGCCGGGCGTGAGCTTATCGAGCTGGCTCTGACGCAACTGCACGAAAGGGAACTCTTAAGGAACGGGTCTTTCAAGATTTCGGAGATGCCCACCCGTCGACAGGTCATAAAACGTATCGGACTCGCTTCGGCAGTTGCGATCCCGATCATTGTCTCGTTAACCGCGCCGCACAACGCCTTAGCCATCGCGGCCAATTGTGCATGCACGAGCCCACTTCAGTGTCGTAATCAGGGCTGTCCGAGCACAACAAATTGTAATGCTCAAGGGGTTTGTGCTCCGTAACGATCTCCGACCTTAGTTCATCTTTGTCGAAATCGAGCGCAAATGGCAAAATAGGCTACATGGAATTAGTCCTCGATAAGCTCCACGAAGAATGCGGGATCTTTGGCATTTTTGGCCATTCTGAGGCTTCCACGCTGACGCAGCTTGGGCTGTTTGCTTTGCAGCATCGCGGCCAGGAGGCGTGCGGGATCGTTTCCTCGGACGGAGTCGATCTGTATCAGCACCGCGAGATCGGGCTGGTTGCTGATGTCTTGAATCCTGAGGTTCTCCCCACGCTAATAGGTTCGAGTGCGATCGGGCATACGCGTTACTCGACCACCGGAAAGAACACGATCAAGGAAGTCCAGCCGTTTTCGGTGCGATGCCAGCACGGGCAGATCGCCATCTGTCATAACGGTAATCTGCCGTTTGCGGCGGCGAAACGCATTGAGCTCGAAAAGGCCGGCGCGATCTTTTCGTCGACCTCGGACACCGAAACCATTCTCCACGGCATCGCCCGTACGCCGGCAAAAGACGCGGTCGAGGCGATCAAAAAAGTTCTACAGGATACCGAAGGAGCGTTTTCCCTCCTGTTTTTGACGCCGACGTCCCTGATCGCGATCCGTGATCCCCGCGGATTTCGACCGTTGGTTTTGGGCAAGTACCAGGACGCGTGGTGCGTTGCTTCTGAAACGTGTGCATTCGACCTGATGGACGCGACTTATGAACGCGAGGTCGAGCCGGGCGAAATGCTCATCATTGATGCCGACGGCGTTCATTCGTCGATGCCCTTTGAACAAAAGCCCGTTTCGGTCTGCACTTTCGAACACGTCTATTTCTCCCGCCCCGATTCAACGATCTTTGGAAAGTCGGTCAATGAATCGCGGCACAAAATGGGCAGACGCCTGGCGATCGAGCATCCGGTCGATGCCGACCTGATCGTTCCAGTTCCCGATTCCGGCGTTGCGGCGGCGATCGGTTATGCACGCGAATCCGGCATTAATTTTCGGCAGGCAATTATCCGCAACCACTATGTCGGGCGGACGTTTATCGAGCCTTCGCAATCGATCCGATCGTTTGGTGTGCGGCTTAAACTAAATCCGATCAAAGATCTGATCAACGGCCGCCGGGTTGTTTTGGTGGATGATTCGATCGTTCGAGGAACTACGTCGAAAAAGATCGTCGAAATGGTTCGTGATGCAGGAGCAACCGAAGTTCACATGCGCATCTCGTGCCCGCCAACGGCTCATTCATGCTACTACGGCGTCGACACGCCAAATCGCGACGACCTCATCGCCGCACAAATGTCGGTCGAGAAGGTGTGCGAATACATCGGAGCCGACAGCCTGGGTTATCTCTCTTTGGAAGGAATGCTCGAGGCGATCGGTATCGACGATTCACGCTCCTGCTCTGCCTGCTGGACGGGCAAATATCCTACGCTGATCGCAAACGGGAAAGCTGCATGATCTCTTGCAAGGGAGATTCTGCCACGTCGGGCGAATCGCTCTTGCTGACACTCGGGCAAGTGTATTTTACCGAACCACTTCAATATTCAACGTCTGTGACCCGCTAATAACAAACTCGCCGGATGGCAATTCCATTTCCGAGATGATTGTCTGAACCGAAGGCTTTGATCCGCCTGCGGTGCGGTCGTTATTTAGAGTGGCGAGCATTGATGGCGGCAGGTTCGGCATTTCGCTGGAGCCGATGATGGTGCCTGTGCTGGTTCTTGAAAGAACTAAATAGAGACGGTCTGCTCGTTTCAGGCGATTGATGGTCGAGATAAGTTCTGACGCACTCTTGGGAGTGAACTGGGTGATAGCTGCGTTTTGCTGAACGGCATTTCCGTCGCCCACCGTTAGGGTGACCGTGCCCGGAGCTGCATCTGCGGGTATCGTGACCGGCACTTTTCGAGCGGTAAATTGGCCCGATTCAGTACGTTCAAACACTGTCAGCTCGATCGTTTCTCCTGCTTTCACAGAGTTTTTGTTAACCGAAATGCGATCGACCAAGCCGGTTCGGCTGCCATCGCGGGCGGTCATCGTGATATCAACGCCCGTGATCTCGAGCCCTTCAAAATTGGCTCTCAACAATGCCGAAAGCGGGATCGCCGGGGCTGCCGCGATAAGGGCTGTTGCCTGCGCACCGGCAAAGCGGCGGTTTAGACGGATCGACTCCTCACCCTTTATCTTGATCTCTCCGGTCATTTCGATGGTCGTGTCGCCGAGGCCGCGTTCCTGCGACGCGAGCGTGTTCCCGACACCGGCATTGACGATTAGCGGCGTTAGAAGTTCGTCGAATGCGGATTCAAAATTGATCTCGCTCACCCGGCCGCGGCTGTTCGTGAGCTTTACTTTGACCGGCAGCATTTTCGGTTCCGCTCCAAGCTTTCCATAGATAGCGGTTGCCCGGTCCTGCGTCATCGCTCCGACAGTCGCGTCGGGGACGGCGAGCTTGAAAGAGTTATTTGCGTTTGGGATGACAGTGACAACGTGAGACTCTGCCATCGGCAAATTTGCCGATCCGAGACTGAAGAACGGGTGGCCAAAGGCGTAGATCTTTTCGCCGTCGCGAAGCGTGACGGTTCCCGCGGCGGCGATCTGAATGTCGCCTCGCGAGAGCGAAACAACTATGGAGTCGCCGCCTAGCAGGGTGTTTTCATTGAACGGCGTGAGGGGTTTGATCGCTGAACCGCCGCCCGCGGTGGCAACCGGGGTGATGCCGGCCCTCATTAATTCGGGTGCAAATGTATCGAGTGTTTGCTGAGAAATGCCTGAAAAATACAAGGGGGTCGATATCGGCGTGAATGTCTGACCGGCGATCGCCATCAACCTCGAATCCGACGAAAATCCTGACGCCGCCGGCGTCCTCGCCACCTCATTGAAGCTTGGCTTCCATCTGTCCGCCTGAAGTTCGGCATACGTAAAAGTTCTCGGCGTGCTCATCGAAGTTTTCGCCGTGACCGCCTGTTCTACGACCGAAGACATTTGCTCAAAGGGCGTAATGCCGCAGATCGGTTCCTTAGCAAATGGAAAACTGTACGAGATCGCACCGATCAGTTTGCCGTCGACATAAACCGGCGACCCGGACATTCCTGCAAAAACAAAGGTCCGTTCGGCGTTCGCTCCGCTTAATTTTCCGACAATGATGTCCTGCCGCGGCCCGATCCAGTTTGGCACGACGCCGAGGATCTCAACGCCAAATTCCTCTGATTTGCTGCCTTTGAAAACTGTTCTCGCCGTTCCCCGCATGCCCTCGCGTACTTCGGAGATCGGCATGATCTTTGTTGCACCCGCCCCTGAAACAGGCATCGCGACTTGGGCAAAAAGGCTCGGAGAAACTGAAAAGAAAGTCAGAAAAAGGGCGAGGACAATTTGGTTTAACATCGTAAAAACTTCTTCCTTAGAGGCTGGCGAATATGGTAACATTTTAACTGGCCTATCTGAAAGGCCCACATTTGCTGGCTTTTACCCACACCCGTTCGATGCCGCTTTGCGGCAAAATTCTGCAATAAAAACTAACGCTGCTATGGCTAAATCTACCCGTCTTGTTAAAAGCTTTACACGCCTCTTGCTTCCGATCGTCTTGCTCGTATTGGTTGCTGTTGCCGCAGGCTCGGTATGGCTTGTGTACAAAACTGCGCGTCCCCTGAAAGCAATGTATTTAGTGACGCCGGATAAATACGGCCAACTCAGTACGCGGGCGGCAAAGGTTACTGATGAGACGTGGCCTAACCGTGACGGCGGATCGACCCGCGGCTGGCTGCTTCGCGGTGCCGAAGGAGCACCGGCGGTGATACTTCTGCATAAGTATGGAGCTGATCGCTCATACGTTCTAAATCTGGGCGTTAAGCTCAATGAATCGACAAATTTTACCGTCCTGATGCCCGATCAACGCGGCCACGGCGAAAATCCGCCGGTTCAGAATGCCTCGTTCGGCGGTTGCGAGACCGAAGACAGCCTTGCTGCCGTTCAATTCCTAAAGAACTTGAAGACACCGACCAATATCGCGTTGGTCGATCAGAACAAAATGGGCATTTTCGGCGTCGAGATGGGAGCCTTGGTCGCGGTCGCAACCGCCGCTAAGGACAAAACCATCAAAGCTCTCGCCGTTGATTCTGCCCCTTCCGATTCAGATGGCGTTCTGACCGCCTCGTTAGGCAAGCGATTCCCCTTCGCGAGTTTTGCGACCGCAAAACTCGCTCAGCTTGGCACACGGATGTACTATTTCGACGGATGCTATCAGCGCGAGCCTGTGTGCGACACGGCGAAAAAGATCGAGAATCGCGACGTGCTTCTGCTGGCAGGCGTCGACGCGAAGGACTTTCAGGAATCCACCGCGAAACTCAACAAGTGTTTTGCGTCGACGAACAAGGTCGAAAGCAAGACCGACCTCAGCCCCTCCGGATTCAGCATCATCAATGCGTCGATGGAGCAATCGGAGACCTATGATCAGAGGTTGATCGATTTTTTCCGGAATTCTCTCGGGAACTAGATATCGATCTTCTTCTTACTGTGTCCGTTTGTTCGTGAGACAGTTTGAATTTCTGCACTTTCCTCGATCTGGCCGACGGCTTGGTCGAGGACTTTTTTTAGCTCGGTCAGGCGTACTATTGTTGAGGTCGTTCTTAGCAGGCCGTATTTCTTGTCGTTCTCGAAATTGAACGCAGCGCTGATCAGGAACGAAAGGGCTTCGGGATCGCTGTGTTGGATCTCGGGCAGTTGTCCGCGGCTGCCGCTCATTTTGAACGCTGCTTTTGCCATTCGCTCAAATAAAGCGAAAACGTCATCCGCTAATGGTGTCAGCTCGCCTACGTCTTTTTTTTCGTCCTCAAAAAACTCGACATCACCGACAAGATATGGGTCGCCAGTGTCTACATAATCGATCAGCCTGAATCGCACTACGCCAAGCGTCAGAATATTTGACCGTCCGTCCTCGAGGGTTTCAGATTCTCTGATCTCGGCGACACAGCCGACAGAACCGGGAGCCGGACGATCTTCAAAGGCATCCTGTGGTTCGAAAAGCATGACGCCAAAATATTTGCCTTCATGTTCGACATCCCTGAGCATCTGCCGATACCGATCTTCAAAAATGTGCAGCGGCAATATCTCGTTCGGCAGCATAACGAGCGGGAGAGGGAAGATCGGGATCGTTTTGATCCCGCGAACTTTGTCTAGTATTTCTGACATATGTTTGGAAGCGGAGAAGAGTAGAAAAGGAAAAGGGGAGCGGCTCAGCTCAGATTCCTCTTCCACTACCTTTCTCCTCAGCTCCTTTTTACCTCATCTAGCTTAACTGCAATAAACTCCGCGATCTTCGCCGGTTCGTCATCACTGAGAGCCATTCGTTTCGCTCCGATAACGGCGTCGGCGATGGAATCGTTAATGGCCTTGTAGCGGTTGTCTCGAAAGACAAGGTCGCTAACGACACGGCGTTCGAGACGCTCGCGGCCTTCGTCGGGAGCGTCTTCGTCAGTATCTAGATAATCCGCTGGGACCGTCTGGTTCTTGATGCGGACGTGAAGGGCATCGGTCAGAGCCTTGGTTTCATCTCGCATTTTCTGCATTTCAAGGAGCGAATTTGGAAAGCCGAGCTGCCCGCGAAGAGCGACCTCGATGATCGGCCGCGGTTTGCCCGGTTCGGCGATGCGTGCCTCGCGATCGATCAGATCTATTACCCCGGATGTGACCTTTGACGCCTGATCGACGTTATCGACATTAAACTTTAGCTGCTGAAACGGCCGGAAATGATAGTCGGTTACGTGTCGGGCCGAAACGTTATTTTCGTCATCGACCTCGACGACGAACGCACCTCTTGTCTCGCGGAACTCGCTGATATTTGTGATCTCGATCGATCCGGGATTGAACGCCCAGTTGTCGATCTCGTAATGCTTATGAGTATGGCCGAGGCCGACGTATTCCACTGCCGATTTCAGTTCTTTAAGAGCTGAAATGGATAACGCCGGGATCGGATGCATCTGATGGCCTTCGACATCGGTGTGGAGGAGTAAGGTGTGAAAGGCTCCATCGCGGCGATTTTCCATTATTGCCCGCGTGAGCATCGGGATCGCCCAGTTACCTGATGCTCCATACCAGTCCGAACCGAATATCCGAGCCCGCCCGATGTCGATATAGCCGCCGCGTTTGGTCGCTTCATCCCAGGGGTCGTAGGTAAGAGTGTCGCCCTTGACTGCGTTGTCGGAAGCCGCGATCTTACCGGGCTCCAGCAGTTTTATCAGTCCCCAACTCGATAGAGAACGGAGCCAGCTAAAATCGCTGTCGGTATGTTTCTGATCGTGATTACCCTCGATCGAGACGACAGGAATTCCGGCTTCACGCATCATTGTGAGGCCTTCGACAGCGTAGTTCATCGTCTCGGGCGGAACTGAACGTTTGTGAAAGAAATCGCCGCACATGATGACGAAATCCACCTTCTCGTCGATCGCGTACCGTTTTAAAACATCGATCCACGAGTCAAAAAAATCGCGCGGACTCTCGGGAAGTTGGTATCTCGTACATCCCAGATGTACGTCGGCGATATGCAGGAACTTCATAACTAAATTATAAGACTTTTCACCGCAAAGGTGCGAAGCCGCAAAGCGGGCAAAGAATCGGGAGGGAGTTGTCGCATGCAGATTCTCCTTTGCGTCTTTGCACCTCGCGGGCTTTGCGTTAAAAATACTCTTATGGATAGAGTCGTTCTAATTACCGGAGCATCGACAGGGATCGGACTTCATACCGCAAAGCTCTTTCAGGCGAAGAGTTGGAAGGTCGCGGCGACAATGCGTTCTCCTGAGAAAGCGGTTGATCTGCAGAAGATCGTTGATATTGAATGTTTGCGGCTCGATGTTACTGATCCAGAAACCATACGCTCAGCGATCGAAGCTACGTTTGAGAAATTCGGCCGTCTCGATGCCGTGGTAAATAATGCGGGATACGGACTTATAGGTGCGTTCGAAGCAGCTTCGGCCGAACAGATCGAGCGCCAGTTTGAGACGAATGTATTGGGCTTAATGAACGTGTGCCGAGAGATCCTGCCGTATTTTCGTGAACAAAAGCGTGGCACCATCGTTAATATCGCATCGGTCGGCGGCCGTATCACATTTCCGGTATACAGCCTTTATCATTCGACCAAATGGGCCGTGGAGGGATTTTCGGAATCGCTTCAATACGAGCTCGCCGAGTTTAACATCCGCGTCAAGATCATCGAACCAGGACCAATAAAAACAGATTTTTACAGCCGGTCTCAGGACGTAACAAAGAAAGAAGGATTGACTGCCTATGACAGTTTTGTCTCGCGTGCGATCGCGAATATGCAGAAGGCTGGCGAGGAAGCTCCGGACGGTGAGATCGTCGCTCAAACGATCTATGAAGCTGTTACCGACGGTTCAAAAAAGCTTCGCTACGGTGTCAATACGAAAGGAATTCTGACATTGCGCCGGCTCTTGCCTGAGCGTTTGTTTTACGCGATAATGAAAAAGATTATTCTAAAATAGATATATGTGCCGAAAAGTGAGATGATAAGGGCTCATAATCGTACTATTACCCCTCTGAGCCCCAAGGCGATTAGAATTCTGAAGTAGTCTTAGCTGATTTCGGTCGTTTTTGAATGAAGATATTACTCTATAACCCGGACAACGGTATAACGCGGAATTTCATGCCGCATCTTTGGATGTTCTTGCTGCAGTCGCTGACTCCGCCGGAACACGAGGTGATCTTGATCGACGGCAACGCGAAGGCTATGACGCGGCCGGAGCTCGTCCAATTCTGCAAGGATAACGACATCGGCCTGGTCGGGATCGGAGCGATGACGCGAATGGTCGCACGTGCATATCTCGTGGCGGATTCACTGCGCGAAGCCGGATTTAAGGTCGTGATGGGCGGGCCGCACGTTACGGAATGTCCGGATGAGGCTCTTGGTAAAGACGGGGGCCCGCGTCACGCGGATGCCGTTGCTCTCGGTGAAGCTGATGATTACTGGGCTCAGATCGTTGATGACGCAGCCCGTGGTGAACTTAAAGAGATCTATCAGCCGGCACTGGATGAAAAGGGCAACGATGTAAAACCAGCATTGGTCGAATACCCGCACATCCCCTGGGAAACGCTTGATCTCGATCAATTTTCTCTCGTTCCAAAATTCATGCAGCCGATGCTGTCCAAGATGGGCGAAGGCTGGGGCAAGTTTTTCGTAGTTCCGATCGAGACCGGGCGCGGATGTCCATACGGCTGCGAATTCTGCACCGTTACGGGCTTCTTTGGCGATTCGATCCGTTTTAGAACAAATGAGAGCGTCGTCGAGGAACTTCTCCGCTTGAAAGCGAGAGCGAAGAAAGAGAAAGGCCAGATAGCAGTGTTCTTTATCGACGATAATCTTGCGATCAATAAGAAACGCCTCAAAGGACTGCTTCGCGACATGATCGCCGCCGGTGCTACGCTGCCGTGGGTGGCGCAGATCAGTGCGAATTTGCTCGCGGACGAGGAACTCGTCGATCTGATCGCTCAAGCCGGTGGCAGATGGGTCTTTATTGGTATGGAATCGATCGATCCGGCCAATATGGCCGACGTTAATAAGAATTTTTCCAAGCCGGAAAATTATCAGGCCGTTTTGGAAGGGCTACGAAAGCGGAATATATACGCTATCACGTCGTTCATCTTTGGAATGGACAACGACACCCCTGGTGTCGCGAACCGGACGGTTGATGAGATCGAAAGCTGGGCTCCGGGCCTTCCCGTCTTTGGCCAGTTGACACCGTTCCCTTCGACGCCGCTTTACGACCGTTTGCAAAAAGCAGGACGGCTTTCCCGTCCGAAACACTGGCTTGATTTCGCTCCGTTCGTAATGGCCCACGATCCGCTCAAGATGACGATCGAAGACGCGAAGAAAGAGACCTTCGATGCGTGGTCCAGGTCGTACAGCCCCGAGCGCAACTGGGAGGCTGTCAATGCCATCCGCGAAGCTCCGATCGACGTTCGAATCGGCCACTTGGTGGCAAGATTGTTCTTTAGAGGGATCTATTTCCCCCAGATGAGTAAATCCGCGTGGCTCAAGCTCTTGTTCGATAACCGCCGCTCGATCCTGAGTCTCACTGGCGAAGGCATTCGCACGTGGCGGGCCGCACGCAAACGCCGCCGCCTGAAGGGCAGTGAAGTACAGACGGCTCAGTAAATTAGACCAGAATTTGTAGGGGAATTAGAAGTTTTGACTTGGCTCGAAAGTGTCAAGGATAGCGGCTAGTTCCCCTTTTACGCCTATGTCGTCAACGCTGCGGACGTTTTCGGCGAGTGAGGTTGCGAGCATTGTGATCTCAAATCCATTACGAACGCCAAGCCTGGCCGCGGGAATGAACAAACGCCGCCCCCAGACGATAAGTTTCTCTCCGTTCTCAGAAGTGCCGCCGCCCTGGAACTTGACCTCGTAGGCTCGCCAGTTGCCGTTCAACTTTATCTCACCTTCCGAAACCATCTGATAACCCGGCAGTATCTTCTTCAAGGTGTCGTTGGTTTCCTTGACCATTACAGGGAATTTTTCAGAATCATCGTTAAAAGTACCCTTGCTCGAATAATAGCTTATGAGCATCTGCTCTTTTAGCTTTCCTTCGGGCGTGACTCGAGAAATGTCGAGGAACTTTCCGCGGGAATTAGCTGTGGCTCCGTTCTGGGGGCCGTTTATTTTCCAGTCCTTCGGATAAAAAAGCGTAAACCCGACGAAGTTTCGCAGTAGGTCACCTTTTAGATTCTCTTTCGTATTCTGATAAAAGATCGAGTTTGGTGGCTGAGATACATTACGCGGCAACGGCGGCATCTCAGTTTCCGGGGCTGGCGCCGGAGCCTGCGTCGCGTTGTCCGCAGTCTGAACGGGCTGCACGGCCCGATCCTCTACCAACGGTGCATTGTAGATCCAAAAATACCAAACCACACCGACCATCGACAGAATCACCAAAGTTGCAACAGCCGCCACTACCTTTTTCCAGGATGACCCTGTCTCGGGCGGTTCCGGCGAACGGTTTCGCCAGCTAGGCTCTGCCGGAGCATTACTGTTCGGAGACTCCTCAGCGTGTTTTGCCGAGATCGGCTCCAGCGAAACGAAGTTGCCTTTTCTTATCGTATTCTCGACCGGCGGGGCCTGGTCGTTAGCCGTGTTGGCAGTCTCTGGCTCGGCTTGCGGCCTGATCGGCTCGAGGGCTGCGATCGGCCGCGACGGTTCCGAAAGCGAGGAAAAAAGAGCGTCACCAAAATCACGAGCCTTTGGAAAACGATCGGAGCCATTGAACGCAAGCGCACGATCGAGGACCTCGTTGACAGAACGCGGCAGGTCCGGCCGCAGGTCGGTGGGCATCACCGGAAGCCCGGCGCTTTGAAAACGAACTAATTCGCGGGCGGTGGATCCCTCGTACGGCAGCTGGCCGGTGAGCATTTCGTATGCAACCACGCCCAGCGAATATATATCGCTCGCAACTGTCGCTATTTTACCCTCTAAGACCTCGGGAGCTTTATAGACAATATTGTGTTCATTTGGATCACCGTTCGACGCTCCGAAGTTCACTACCTTGATCTGCTCGATCTCGCCACATGCGTCAATGATCAGATTCTCCGGCCTTATGTCCCGATGAATGATGCCTTCCTGATGAGCCTCGTTCAGGGCACTTGCTGCCTGGCGGATAACACGTGCCGCTCTCTGCGGGGCGAACTGTCCGTGGATGGTCAGAATGTCATTCACTGACAGAGCATCCACATACTCGGTCACGAGGAAGTTAGCACCGTTGGCGAACTCGCCGGAGTCTATCAGACGCGCAATATTAGGATGGCTGAAGTGCGAAAGCGACACTCGTTCCTCGGCCAAAATACTGCTCATGATCTCGTCGTAATCATCCTCGAACAAAATACGAACAAGGACCTTCCGATCCGTGACTATTCGATCATCTGCTAAATAGGCAAGCCCCATCTCGTCACCGCCAAGAAATTCGGTAACGTGGTAACGGCCTTTTACTGTACGATCCACCAGATGTTCCGGGTTGTTCATGTCGAACTCGGCAGCAAAGCCTCGATCTCTGCCCGAATTTGTTAGATCGACATGTCCAGCCGGGATCTCGAACGGCTGCACTTTTCTGGTGACCGGCCTATCTTCAACCAGCTTCACCGGGATTGGCGTAGCGGACGGCTTAATATCTGACTGCATTGGCTGGATATCCAGATCCAGATCATCGAGTTCAAAAAAAACAGGTTCAGGTTCAGCCGGACGAATGGTAAACACCGGCTCCCGATTTTCAGTTTGCCCCGTTACAGGCCGTGGGGCGGAAGAAAGGTTTTCGTCCAGATCACTGATCGCTTCGATCTTCGGAATAAGATTGGCGAATATGCCGCCTGTTCGGCCGGGAGTTGAACCGGCCGCCTCCGAGACTAAGCGCGAACCATCCGTCGGGCAAAATCGCCTTGAGCCTTCGTCAAAATTTTCCTTGCATTTGGGGCAGTACATTTCTAAGATCGCTTAACCTCGCTGAGCCTTTACTAGCTTACTTACAAGCCCCTGATTTTCATTATCGAGGGATATCGCCTGCCGGTAGGACCGTTCGGCAGCCTGACGGTTGCCGGCCTTAATAAAACCGTCGCCAACAGCCTCGAACTGCTGTGATAACCCGCGTTTTTCAAGCGCTGAAACAGTCTTGAGGGCTTCAGTCAACGAACTCTCGGCCATTTCAAATTTCCCTTGACGCGTATAAAGGGTGCCTAAAAGACTGTTTGCCGTAAAACCGTTGGGGCTGATGTTCAGATTCGCCCGCAAGACGCGTTCCGCATCGTCGTATTTCCCCTGAGCGGTCAAAGCCCGGCCAAGCAGCAGCATCGCTGACGGATTTCTGGGATCGCCGTTGAGAGCACTTTGAAGCAGCTTTTCCGACTCGGAATACCGCTGTTCCGATTGCATCACCTCAGCGACAAGGATCATTGTTGCCACATCGTTCGACCGCTTGACTGCATCGTCATAAGCCGCCGCAGATTCCTTGGTCAGTCCCCGCCGTCGCAAAAGACGGCCAAGATGGGCATACGCCGGAGCAAAAGACGGGCGAAGCTTTATCGCCGTACGGTACGCATTCTCAGTTTCTGCTCCGATCAACCCTCGCAGTTCCTGTGCAACGCCAAACTGGTCGAATGCCAGAGCATTCGACGGAGCGAGTTGGATCGCCTTTTGAGCGAGCTTTTCCGCTTCTTCGTACCTTTCCGAAAGGTTCGGGGCAGCAATTGGCTGTGTCAGAACATAACTTAGGGCAACATAAGAAGTAGCATTGTTGGGATCCAACTGAATAGCGGAGCGATAGGCGTTCTCCGCTTCCTCCCAACGCTGCTGATCGCTGTATAGATTTCCAAGGCCGTAAGTCGCGCGCGAATCCTTTGGTTTCAAGGTTCGAGCCGCCTTGTAAGACGTCTCGGCGGCAGAATAATTTCGGTCGTCGCGAGCCTCGTTGCCAGATTCGATCAGATCTTCGAAGCGATCATCACTATTCGTCGGGGCGGCGACAAGGTTCGGCTTGGCCTTAACTGCCGTGATCTCCACCTTCGAGGGTTGAGCCGATTTGAACTCTGTGTATTTCGCCTTATCGCTTGCAGCGGGTTCTTTTTTCGGTGGCGTTGTCTTCTTTGCCATATCTGCGGCCGTGGGCTTTGGAGCTGGTTTTACCTTTGAGGTCGAAACTTTCGCTGCAGATCCTTTGGTAGCCGGAGATTTGGCGGTCGTTTTTGGTTTTGTGGATTCGGGAGATTTGGCTGCCGGTTTCTTTGTTGTTTTCGGGGCTGTGGTTTTTCCCGAACCGAACAACTTATTGCTGCTGCCCAGGTCTTGACTCACGGCCGAAATGGCAAAGATCGTCGCAAATGCCAAGATAATTAGTATCGATCCACCCTTTCTCATACCCGCACCTTTTGGGAGCTTACTTAACCAATCTAAATCCTAGTTGCCCGTCGCGTTTCGCTACCGGGACCTTGATCCGGTAGGCCGAGGTCACGGCATTCGGCCCGGCGAAAGTATTATTGGCACAGCCGCCACGGACCATGTTCTCAGGCTCCTTGGGCGGCTCTGCCTTGCGGCTTCCCGGATATGGAGCGGCAGGCGACGATGTCCATTCAAAAACATTCCCGATCAGATCCTGAACTCCCCAATCATTCGGGCAGGAATTTGTTGCCACTCTGCTCGGGTCTAGGATCGATTTGCCGAGAACCGCGCATTCATCCTGAGGTTTATTTCCCCAGGGAAAAAGGTTTCCTTTACTACCATTGCGTGCGGCGAATTCCCATTCGCTCTCCGATGGGAGCCGATACTGAATGCCGTCACGTTTCGATCTCCAGGCAATAAAAGCGTTAACGTCTGCAATGTTGACCGATCGGACCGGATATTTTTCCTGACGCGGCGGCGGCGTCTCTTCACGCGTCCAATAGATCGGAACTGGCTTATATCCAGTTTCGCTAGTAAAAGCGAAATACTCCTCGTTCGTCACCTCGGTCTTATCCATCGAAAAGGCACTAACGGTAACTTCGTGCTCCGGCCGTTCCATTTCGGGCCCGCTATTGCGTCCCATCCTGAACGAGCCTCCCGGGATATCCGCCATATCCGGCGTTATCGACGGTACCGGCACGGGCGTCGTCGCTGGGGTCGGCGTCGCACTTCCGGGGCCGACGACGGTCTTTCTGTCGAATGCGCCCAGCATATATGCTGCACCTAATCCGGCAATTCCAATCAGAAAGAGAGCGAATAGTCCACCGATTCCTAAAAGTATCGGTTTTGCAGACGATTTTTTCGGCGGCGGCGTGGTATCGACTTGAACATTGAAGCGGCTGGGCGCGTAATCCTGCTGAACCGTCTGTGCCATATCGTCCGCATTTTGCGGCGATGCGGCGATAGTTTTATGAGCGCCGCCAACTGTGACGTCGGGCATCGGGATCGCCGTCTTCGAATCTAAAGTTCCCGAACTCAGGTCCGCGATCACCTCGACCGGCCTGCCATCGCATACCACTTCGCTGGTCCAGTCGCGAAAACCGTTATGCGTGACGCGAAGGCGATGGTTACCGCTTTGGATGCCCTCAATAAGAAGCAGCCCGCTCTCAGCAGAGCGGCCAACCGCGACGTTGTCAACAAAAACGCTCGACTGCGGCGGCCGCGTCGTTACCTTTAGCGATGAAACCGGCAGCGACGCTGGGGCCGTGTGGATAAACTGAACACCCGGCTTGATCGCCGCTCGCAATTCCTCGACCAGAACGTCAACTGACTGTGTTCGTTTTTCCGGATCTTTCTGCAGGGTATGCAGAACCGCTGCCTCCAGCTCTGGTGAGACATGCAGTCCGGCAGCGGCCAGCGTTGGCGGCGGATCCGAGATGTGCTTTTTCATGATCGCCGGGATCGATGAACCCTTAAACGGTACATCGCCTGTCAGCATCTGATAGAGCATCACCCCGAGAGAATAAATATCCGAACGAGAATCAGGATCTTCGTCCGCCCATTGCTCGGGAGCCATGTAATACGGCGAACCCATCAGGCCGGTCGTTTGAGCCTGGATAAATGAACCCAGCAACTCGCCTGACTTTATCTTTGCCAGCCCGAAATCCAGTATCTTTACCGCCTGCGACAAGTTTGGCTTGTCGTTGCAGATCATGATGTTGAGCGGCTTGAGGTCGCGGTGAACAATACCCTGGTGATGTGCGGCTCCGACACCTGCGCAGACGGCGGACATCAGTTCGAACGCTCGTTCAGGCGATAAGGACTTTTCGCGCGCAAGTAGATCGTGTAGAGCTTCGCCCTCGACATATTCCATGACGAGGAACGGCAAAGTTCCGTCGATCACGCCGTAATCGGTAACGCTGACGACGTTTTGATGTCGAATGGCAGCGGCGGCGAGAGCTTCCTGGCGAAATCTGGTGACGAGCTGCGGATCATTTCCGACCAGATCGGGCAGGATCACCTTGATCGCGAGTTGAGTTTTGAGATAGGCGTGGCGGGCTTTGTAAACAACGCCCATTCCGCCCTGGCCGAGGCGGCATTCGAGCTGGTATTTACCCTCTAAAACCGGTTCGCCGCTAATCGTATGCACAGTCGGCATCCCGTCATTCGGACACGTGACAACAGCGTCGGCGAAACACGTTTTACAAAGCTGACACTCTTTCATGCTCGAACTTAGATGGCGGATCTATGGATCGCGGTGCTCAAATTTTAGAAACGGTACCACATGGTTAAAACTCTAGATTAGCACGCTTTAATTCTAATTTCTTTACAGATCGCAAGCAAGGTTAAACCACGGCGGATCATGGGATGTTCTTTGGTGGTTTTAGCGGCTAGTTGTCCAGGTGAAGACGCTTTATCAGCTCAACGTAGCGAGCATCTCCACGCAGCGAATCGAGAGCCGGTTCGATCTTTAACGAGGCAAGGTCTGATTGCCTCATCGCATACGATCTTTCGAGCCATCTGAAAGCCGCATCTTTGTCGCCCAGCTCGGCGTAAAGGTACGCGATCACAAATGGCGAGGTTTTGCCGGTCTCTGTCACCTCGAGCTTTTTGATCTCCGCGGCGGCTTCAGCGACTTTGCCGGTTCTTATCAACCAGGTCGCGTGCAGGCTCTCATAATTATCCGGCTTTTTGTCCAGCAGCGTTTTGACCTGGTCCAGATCGCCTTTCTGCAGATACGCTTTGGCGAGGAGCCTGTCGGAGATCGAATCAGGAGCCTTTAGATCGTGGACCAAGTTGGCAGTTCTGATGGCTTCATCGGGCTTTCGCCAATTCAGATAAAGTTCGCTCAAGGTAAATTGGACCCCGGACGAAAGCGGGTCTGATTCCTGCAGCTTCAACAGTTCGCTCTCGGCCTCGGCAAATTTTCCTCGCATTGCGAGTGTACTGGCGAGCCACATCCGCGAGCGGCCAAAATTTGGATTCTTATCAACCGCTTGCCGCAAGATGCTCTCGCGCCGGGCCATGTCGTAATTGTCCGACGTTTCCGTCTCGCTCAAAACCAATAATGCGTCGACCGAGTTTTCGTCGAGCCGTAATGCTTCTCTGGCGTGAGACTCGGCTTTCTTGATGACGGAACCTGGGGGGACGAGGGAATTTGATTCCATTATGACGTAGGTTGTTGCGATGCCCTCGTGGGCCTTGGCAAAATTCGGAGCGATCGACAGGGCCTTGTCAAAAAGCTCGACTGCCTTCGTCATCGCCTCAAAAGTAAGATCGTTGCGGATGTGGATGCCTTGTAAATAAAGTCGATATGCCTCCGCGTCGATGTTCTTAGCTGTTTCGACCTTAATGCAGCTTCCCGCTTCGATCCTCGTCAAAACGTCACACGCGATCTGGTTTTGGAGGGTGAAGAAATTTCTAACAGAACTTGTCGGATCGTTGTTCGTCCATAGGACCTTTCCATCCTTAACATCGACTAAGCTCACCTCGATCCGCATTTCGTCGCCGATCTTTCGCAGGCTGCCTTCGAGGATCGCTTCCACTTTTAGCTTGTCACGAACCTCCTGAAGGTCGATCTCTTTATTTTTGAAAGTAAATGATGCACTGCGTGAGATGACCTTTAGCTCGCTATGACGGGAAAACTCGTTGATCAGGCCCTCGCTCAAGCCGTCGGACAAATAATCGTTTGCTGTGTCGCCGGTGAGGTTTCTCAACGGCAAAACCGCGATCGAACCAATGCCGGACAATTTCTGCCTGGAAGGTTGTTCTTGCCGGGGCAAGTAAACACCGACCACAAAACTCACTGACAGCAGCGTTATCACCGCTAAACTTGAGATCAGAATTATCCTGGAACGCCAAAACGGCAGTTTTACCGCCGAAAGGGTTTGATCGGCTGCCAAGGCGTTAGATGTGTCCAAAACGGTTCCGACATTCAAACTCTCACTGGCTCCGATCTCGCCAATAAATCGATAACCCGTGCCGCGACGAGTTTCTATAAATCGAGGTGCTCGCTCCTTGTCGTCGAGGACGCGACGCAGTGCCCCTACGCATTTGCTCAGGGCATCGTCATAAACTTCGTGGCCGTCCCAAAATTCGTTCAACAGTTCGTCGCGTGTCACCACGCGGTCACGGTTTTCAATCAGGTAGGTCAGGATCTGAAAATGACGTTTCGGCAGGTGGATCTCGGCATCTTTGCAAAAAAGTACCTGCTTTCCAGTTTCCAGCCGGAAATCAGCAAACTCGTATCGATCGTTTTCTCGAATTTTGTCCGTCACATCAAAATTGCCGTCAATTTGCCGTTAATTTTCCTGTAATAGCCGAGGCCTTAGCCTAAATTTATAAAGTGATTTTGGACTTTATTATAGAGGAGTTTGTTGATATGAGGAAGAATTTTTCGAGGGTCGCTCTTTGCTTAATAATTCTCACAGCAGCTTTTGGAAGCCTGACTGATAAATTCTCGAACGCGGACCGTCTCGATCGGGTTGGCCCTGTGACAAACTTCGGCACGCTTCCCCTTTCATTCGAGCCGAACAACGGCCAGGTAAACGGCCAGGTAAAATTTTTAGCACGCGGAAGCGGTTTCTCGCTGTTTTTGACGTCGAACGAGGCGATCTTAGCCTTGCAAAAAAGCTCGGCGGCTGATCAGAAGCCAAATTCAGACACGCTGCGGATGAAAATTGTGGGGGCGAACCGCCAGGCGAAAGTTACTGGAGAAAACTTGCTCACCGGTAAGACGAATTATTTGCTCGGCGGCGATCCGGACAAATGGATGACTGATATCGCCAATTTTGGGGGGGTTCGATACGAAGACGTTTATGACGGCATCGACCTGGTTTATTACGGCAGCGGCGGGCAGTTGGAATATGACTTTGTCGTCGGTCCGGGAGCGACCCCAAGCTCCATAGGCCTTGAGTTTTCCGGAGCCGGGAGGATCGAAGTTGATGCCGAAGGCGACCTCGTCCTGTCAACGACGGGAGGTGAAATTCGGCTTCACAAACCGGTTATCTATCAGGAGATTGCCGAACAAAGAAGATCGATCGACGGACAATACGTCGCCATGGGAAAAAACCGGATCGGTTTTTCCATTCCGGAATATGATCACAGCCTGCCGCTGGTTATTGATCCCGTGCTGAGCTACTCGACCTATCTTGGCGGTAACGGTAACGATCAGGGCAACGGGATCGCGGTCGACACGACGGGCAATACCTACATTACCGGTCAGACAGGCTCAACCAACTTTCCAACGCTCAGCCCCTTTCAGGCCGCAACTGGAGGCGGCGGCAGCGACGTGTTCGTGACCAAGCTTAATGCGAATGGTAACGCTCTCATCTATTCGACTTATCTTGGCGGTAGTTCAACAGACTTTGGAAATGCCATCGCGGTCGATACCCAGGGCAATGCCTACATAACGGGACGAACCGATTCAACGAATTTCCCGCTGCAGAATGCTCTTCAAGGCTCACTCGGCGGCGGCACACAGGCATTTGTCGCGAAGCTGAACTCATCGGGTAATGGCCTCGATTATTCAACATATTTGGGAGGAACCAATCCCGGTCCGACCGGTGATACCGGTCTCGGTACGGGCTACGGAATTGCGGTCGATGCGCAAGGCAGTGCCTACGTTACCGGATTCACCACCGCAGCCAATTTTCCGACTGTGAATGCGTTCCAGCCGATACGCGGGGGATCGCCCAGTGACCGCAGCCAGGACGCATTTGTGACAAAGTTCAATCCGGCAGGCAATGCTCTGATCTATTCGACGTATCTCGGAGGAAGCAACCCGCAAGGGACTGCTTCCGGTGTTGATACTGGCTTCGGGATCGCGATCGATACTCAAGGGAATGCGTACGTGTCCGGAACGACAAGCTCGACCACATTCCCGACCGCAAACCCATTTCAGGCAACGCTCAACGGGACCAACCTGGACGGCCAGGATGCATTTGTGACGAAGTTGAATCCACAGGGAAATGCACTGGTCTTTTCCACCTATCTCGGCGGCAGCGATCGTGATAATGGTTACGCGATAGCGGTTAGCTCACAAGGTAACGCCTACGTCACCGGATCTACATTCTCAACGAATTTTCCGCTCAGTAATCCGATCCAAGGGACCATCGGCGGAGGAGCGTTTGATATCGATGCGTACGTGACGAAGCTAAATACGTCGGGGAACGCACTTGTTTATTCGACCTATCTTGGCGGAAACAATTCAGATCAAGGTAATGCGATCAAGGTTGACAGTCAGGGCAGTGCTCATATTGCTGGACGAACTATCTCAACCAATTTTCCGACCGCGACTGCGTTTCAAGCGACACTGAGAGGTTCGTCGGATGCGTTCGTTACCAAATTGACTACCGCTGGGAACGGGTTCGCGTATTCAACGTATTTTGGCGGGACTAGCAATGAATCGGCTTTAGCTATCGCACTTGACGATTTAGGGAACGCCTACTTTACCGGACTCACCTCTTCAACCAACCTCCCGACGATGAATCCGTTTCAAGCTACGCACGCTGTCGATTCCTCGAGTAATGATGCTTTTGTTATAAAGCTTTCGGATGGCGTGTTGCCGACACCGACGCCCACAGTTCAACCCACACCAACGCCAACCCCGGCCGCCGCCGTAACTATCTCGGGCCGCGTGACAACCCCAACCGGCCTCGGCCTGAGGAATGCGACCGTCATCCTCACTGACACTCTAGGAGCTCGGCGAACCGCAACGACGAGTTCATTCGGCATCTACAGCTTTGATAATGTCGTGACAGGACAGACGTATACGCTTAGTGTTTCGTCAAAAAGGTATCGTTTTGCTCCACGGATCGAGCAGATCTCAGGAGCCGTTTCTAATCTGGATTTTGTCGGATTGGAATAGGCGGTTTTTGCAACCGCCATTGCCTACCGAACAACGATATTCACAAGTCGCTTCGGCACGATGATAACCTTTACGACCGTTTTTCCGTCGGTGAATTCGCGGATCTTTTCGTCGGCGAAGGCCAGGCGTTCAAGTTCACCATCGGGCGTTTCGGGCGAGGTGACGATGCGCGAGCGGAGTTTGCCATTGACCTGAACGGGGAATTCGATCTCGTCTGCCTTTGCCAGTTCGGCGTTAAATTCGGGGAATCTTGCTCCGTTTGCAAGCATTCCGTTCTCATTGCTGACCAGAACCGAATAGAGTTCCTCAGCCGTATGCGGTGCGAAAGGCGTGAGCATCAGTGTCAGGGCGGTCATTGCTTCGCGGACGGCAAAAACGTCAGCTTCGGTCGCGTTCAGCGGATCGATGCCGATGTCGCCGATAGCATTCGAAAGTTCCATCAATGCGGCGACCGGCGTGTTGAATTGCAGGACCTCAAAGCTGTCACCGACCCGCTGGATCGTCTGGTGCGTTTTCTGGCGCAGCTTTCGGGCCGGGCCGGTGCCTTCGGCAACGGCGTCGAGGACTTCGTTTTGAGCCGAAAGCGGAACTGACAACGCTTCACGCCATTTGTAAACAAGCCGCCAGACACGCTGCAGGAATCTGACACCGCCCTCGATACCGGCTTCGTGCCAGACGAGTTCGTTCTCGATCGGGGCGGCGAACATCACGAAAAGCCGTGCCGCATCGGCACCGTAGATCTCGACCATTTCGTCCGGATCGACGCCGTTGCCTTTCGATTTGGACATTCGCTCGATCGCGTATTTCAAGGCTTTTCCGTCTTTCGAAACGGCTCCGGCCATTTTGCCTTTGGCATCGCGGGTTACGGTGACTTCGGCAGGTTGGTGGTAGACGCGCTTTCCACTTTCGTCATCAAAGAACGTCTCGCCCACGACCATTCCCTGTGTTAGCAGACGCGTGACCGGTTCGTTGAATGTCACGAGGCCCATGTCTCGCATCACTTTCGACCAAAACCGTGCGTATATAAGGTGCATAACGGCATGGTCATCGCCCCCGATGTACTGATCGACCGGCGCCCAATACGCTGCCATGGCCGGATCGAAAGGCAAAACCTCATTCGTTGGATCGGTGTAGCGGAAGAAATACCACGACGAATCGACAAATGTATCCATCGTATCGGTTTCGCGTTTTGCCGGGCCGTCGCACTTTGGGCAGGTTGTTTCGTAAAACTCAGGCACCTTTGCGAGCGGCGATTCGCCGGTTCCGGTGAACGGGGCAGTTTCCGGCAGCTCGACCGGCAGATTTTCGAATTTCTCGGGCACGACGCCGCAATCGTCGCAATAGATGATCGGTATCGGCGAGCCCCAGAATCTCTGGCGTGAAATGCCCCAATCACGCAGGCGATACGTCGTCGCGGCCTCGCCGAAGTGATGTTTTACTGCCCACGCGGTCATCTCGACCTTGGCTTCCTCGCTCGTTTTACCGTTCCAGTAATCGGAGTGAACAAGAATGCCGTACATCGGCATCGCCTGTTCGAGAGCGAGTGCCTGCATCGTGTTGTGCTCGTGAACCATGTGCGGTTCCGAGATGACCTGGCGAATGTGCAGGCCAAATTTCTTGGCGAACTCAAAATCCCGCTCATCGTGAGCCGGAACGCTCATTACGGCTCCGGTACCGTAATTCATCATTACGTAATTGCCAACCCAAACCGGGATCTCCTCACCGCTGAATGGGTTTATCGCCTTCAGACCAGTGTCGATGCCGTCTTTTTCGATCTCGGCTTCGTGGTCCTGCGGTTTGGCATTCTCGGCACGGATGAATGCGACCTTGCTCGCGACCTCGGCAGAGAAATTATCGATATTCGCTTGAATTATCGGGTGTTCCGCAGCTAGAACCAAGGCATTTACTCCGTAGATCGTGTCGATGCGGGTGGTGAAAACCCGGACGCGATGTTTGCCGAGATCGCTTGCGCTTGTGATGCCATCGACTATCGGGCAGACGAACAGATCTTCGCCCGACGCCTTGACCTCAAAATCGACGAACGCACCTTCAGAACGGCCCATCCAGTCGCTCTGTCGTTTCAGGACGCTCGCCGGCCAACCGGCTTCGATCTCGGCCATGTCGTCGAGGAGTTGGTCGGTGTAGGCGGTGGTTTTCAGGAACCACTGTTCGAGGTCTTTCTTCGTGACCGGGTTGCCGCAACGCCAGCAGATGCCGCCGCTAGCTTGTTCGTTCGAGAGCGTTGCCTGATCGGTCGAGCACCAATTGACCTGCGTCTGCTTTTTGTACGCGAGGCCCATTTCGTACATTTTCAGGAAGAACCACTGGTCGAATTTATAATACTCAGGCCGGTGAGCGTACATCTGCCGACGCCAGTCGTAGCTGACACCGAGCCGCTGAAGTTGGCCGCGCATCGTGTCGATATTCGCCTCGGTCCAGTCGCGAGGATTGACGCCGCGTTTGACCGCCGCATCTTCGGCGGGCTGCCCAAACGAATCCCAGCCGATCGGATGCAGGACGTTGAAGCCGCGAAGCCGTTTGTACCAGGCCAGAGCATCGCCGGCAGAATAATTTCGCACGTGGCCCATGTGCAGGTTGCCTGACGGGTACGGCAGCATCTCAAGTGCGTAAAATTTTGGCCGGGTATCGTCGATCTCGGTGTGAAAAGCACCGGAATCGGCCCAGATCTTCTGCCATTTTTGCTCTACTTTTTTCGCGAAATATTTCTCGTCCATATGGGGCGTCGTTCAAAGTTCCAAGTTCAATATCGTACTTAATGCGGTAAAACCTAAAGTTTAACGAAAAAGCACCGTTCTATTCCAATCGAATTGTTGTGTTTGTTGGGTTCCGCCGCGTTCGCCTGTCGGGCGAAGCGGCTATCTAAGGGCGAGGCTGTTCTGAAAGAACTTCATTTTACGATATTAAGCCTAAGTGCCCGTCATGTCCAGGCTAAGAGGGTTTCCGCTTAGTTGTGCGAAATCGAATGGGTTAACTCGTCTTTTGTCAGTCGATTACAGCCCAAGATCGTTCCGATCACCGTCTCACTTAGGTGGACAAAGTGAGACGGATCAAAGCCTTTGGTAAGAACTATTTGCGGCTGAAAATCGTCTCATTTGGGGGAAAAGCCTGGCTCTTGAATGAGACGATCCGGTTCGAACGGTCTTGCCGCGATCCGAGCACAAATTTATCAGATCTGGATATTTTCAAATATCTGGCGTTTCGGTTGTCACAGCACGCGTGTACACTATGCAAAAATGTAGCATAAATGAAACAAAGAGTCAAGCTAAAATATAGGGCCGGAGATGCAAAACTCCATCGGAGCGACAAGACCCCAGATGGATATCGTGCCGCTCTGATGGGGTTTGTAAGTTCTCCGTATGTCTCACCCCACTTCGGTTTCGCTGCGATCTGTGGCAAGTTTAAAGCATGCAAAAGGTCCTCACAGCCGAACAAATGCGAGAGGTCGACCGTCTGACAACCGAGCGGTACGGCATTCCATCGATCCTGCTGATGGAAAACGCGGCTCATGCGGTGGCACGCGTTATCACGGAGAAACTTGGCGGTTCGGTCAAGGGCAAATCGGTTTTGATCCTGTGCGGGAAAGGAAGCAATGGCGGCGATGGAGCGGCTTTGGCGAGGATATTGTGGAAGGATGGAGCATTTGTGCCATTGCTATTATTCGGACGCACTAATCAGACCAAGGGCGATGCGAAAGTTAATTTTGATATCCTGCGTACTCTAGAAGAAGATGTCGCAACGTCTGGCGGTGAGTTCAACAAACTTCTACCTCATGAGGATGACGAAGATCTTTTATCGCTTCTCGAAGTGGCTCTTAGTTCAGGCGGTATCGACGTTGTGGTTGACGCGATGTTTGGAACGGGACTCTCGAAGGAATTGTTAGGGATTTATCCTGAGGCGATTCAGCGACTTGAACATCATAAACCTAGGCCAACCATAATTTCGGTTGACCTTCCCTCGGGGCTTGACGCGAACAAGAGCTTTCCGATTGGACGCAATGTTGCGGCCGATACCACCGTCACGTTTACCGCACCAAAGCCAGCGAACGTGATCGCTCCTGCGGCAGCTTTAAATGGAAATTTGATTGTCGCGAATATCGGAACACCATTTGAGCTAATCGAGGAACAAGCATCGAGTCTTTTTGTTACCGAGCCCGTCGACGTTGAAAGGTGGTTCGAGCGAACGGAATTTAACGAAGGTTCCTACAAGAATAAACGCGGCCACACCTTGATCATTGCCGGTTCCGAAGATTATTCCGGGGCGGCGGTGATGTGTGGGAATTCGGCGATGCGGTCGGGGGTTGGGCTGACGACTTTGCTGGTACCGGCTTCGTGTAAGGTCGAGGTTGCTTCGCGGGTGATTCCGGAGGTGATCGTAAGGACGCTTGCTGAGACAGATGGCGAGGTTAGTTCGGATGCTTTTGTGACGAATCCGGATGTGTTTCGGCAGGCTGATTCGATACTCGTCGGGCCGGGATTCAAGGCGACGGATAAGGGCGCCCGGAAGCTGGTTCGGGAGATCGTGGAGAATCGGACGGTTCCGGTGGTTTTGGATGCGGGGGCGTTGTCGCACGGAGTGCGGACACTCTTGTCCGCATCGCCGGTTCCTCCGGCGAGAAAGGAAGGTGAGGTTTATCTGAACGCCGAAGCGGCGTCCATGCGGACAGGAGTGTCCGCGCTCCCGCCGTTGATTCTCACCCCGCACGAAGGCGAGTTTTTGCGTCTGCTTGGGACGACCGGCAAAGAGGTGATAAAGGATCGTGTTGTGGCAGTACGTGACTACGCGGTGGCGAATAACGTTATTCTTGTCCTGAAAGGCGAACGTGTTGTGATCGGTTCGCCGGATGGGCGTGTGGTTGTGAATCCAACGGGGAATTCAGGGCTTGGAAAGGCCGGGAATGGCGACACGCTTGCGGGAATCCTTGCAGGTTTTGTTGCTCAGGCGGTGAAATTTGATATCGATATTTTTGAAACCGTCGTCGCGGCCGTTTACGTTGCCGGAATGGCGGGTGATGTGGCGGAGCGGAAGTTTGGGAAACGGGTGATGACGGCGTCGGATGTGCGGGAATGTTTGGTGGATGTGTTTGCTGAGTTTGAATAGGTATGACCTCGAGAGATCATCTAAAAAATTGGATCACTGCTTTTCAGGCATGTGATGTTGAGAGCGTGATCGGCTGTTATGCTGAGGATGCGGTGAATTTTCAGATCGCGGCGGGTGAACCGGCGGTCGGGCGCGTGCAGATCGCGGCGGATACGCGGGAGTTTTTCAAAGGCTTTCCGGATGCGTGGTCGCGGGTTGAGAATCTTATATCGGACGGCGACCGGGCGGCGTGGGAATGGGTCGGCGGCGGCACGTTTCTGGGCGAATTCTACGGTAGCCAGCCGAATGGCCGGAAGTTCGAGATCCGCGGCTGCGGATTTTTCACATTTCGCGACGAACTGATAGTTCTGCAGCACGGCTATTGGGACAAACTCTCGTGGTTTTCACAAGTGGGGCTGCCGATCGAATGAATCGAGAACTGACAGCAAATACGCCCGAGGAAATGTTCTCGATCGGCGACGATATCGCTCGAAACCTGAATGGCGGCGAGGTGATCTTACTTTTTGGCGGACTCGGGGCGGGGAAGACTTTGCTTACGAAAGGCATTATGAGCGGGCTCGGATATGACGTTGACGAAGTGACTAGCCCGAGTTTCACTTTGGTAAATCTGTACGAGACCGAGCGGTTCGATGTTTATCATATCGACCTGTGGCGGCTGGATGCGGCGATAAATACGGCTGAGGCAGTCGGATTAAATGAGATACTTGAGAACGAGCGGGCGGTGACGATCATCGAATGGGCGGACCGGTTAGGTGACAAAATGCTTCCGAATACGATCACCATCAAGATCGAAGGCGATGGCGACGAGCAGAGAACTGTTACGATCCGCGAATAATGAGTTACAATTCCGAAACGAACCGTTAAAAAGTTAACATCCGATTTCTTTACGATGGCCGCGGCTTTCTTTTATAATCTTGCCGCCATCTATGACATCAGAAGCTGTGAAAAAACCTAAGGCTACTCCTCCACCGATCGAGACTGCTCAAACTCCTGCCACGCCGTCGGTGCTGGAATTCGACGGCAAACCGCTGTTCAATCGCGAGCTGAGCTGGCTCGAGTTCAACCGGCGTGTGCTCGACGAGGCGACTGATGACAGCCTGCCGGTGCTGGAACGGCTTAAATTCCTTAGTATCTTTGCGACCAATCTGGACGAGTTTTTCATGATCCGTGTATCGGGCCTAAAAGAGCAGGTCGCCGAAGGCGTCGGCGAGCTTTCACCGGACGGCATGACGGCGAAGGAGCAGATCGACGAGATCTACAAACGTCTGCGGCCGATGCTCAAGCGGCTTGTTTCGTACCTGGGCGAAAACGTTTTCCCTGCACTGCAGCAGGAAGGGATCACCGTCGAAGCGTATTCGAGCCTGAATGCGAAAGAGAAAAAGCTGCTCGATAAGTATTTTCACAACAACCTTTTCCCGATCCTGACCCCGCAATCGGTCGATTCGAGCCATCCTTTTCCGTATGTTTCGAACTTAAGCATCAATTTAGGGCTTTACATCGAGCCGAACCGGGCTTTTACGCAGGCAAATCTAAAACATCTTTTTAGGCAGAAGCGGTTTATTCGCATAAAGCTGCCGCCGACGGTGCCGCGTTTGATACCGATCAACGAACGAGCCGGACGTTACGCTCTGCTCGAGGAAGTTGTTTCGGCAAACGTTGCTGAGCTTTTCCCGCACATGAAAACGAGCGAAGCGTTTCTTTTTCGCGTGACGCGAGATGCGGATATTGAGCTTCGCGAAGACGAGGCCGGCGACCTTCTGCGAACACTCGAACGCGAATTGCAGCGTCGGCGCGACCGCTTTGCTGTTCGCTTGGAGGTTTCGGCAGCGATGCCGGAGAAGATGATTAAGCTGCTGATGAGCGGAACGGGACTGACAGAAGAAGAGGTCGAACGCGTCGATGGCTTTGTAGACATTCCCGATCTGATGCAGCTTTATTCGCTGGACAGGCCGAAACTCAAGGAAAAGCCGATCACCACGATCGTTCCGACTCCGCTGCAAAAGAAAGAGAATATTTTTGAGGTCGTGCGAAAGCAGGATGTACTGCTGCATCATCCTTACACATCATTCAGCACGGTCGCGGACTTTATTGCTGAGGCGGCCGAGGATCCGGATGTTCAGGCGATCAAGATCTGCCTCTATCGTACCGGCAAGGATTCGCCGATCGTCAATTCGCTGATGCGTGCGAGCCGTCTGGGCAAGCAGGTGACGGCACTTGTGGAACTGAAAGCCAGATTTGACGAGGGAAATAATATCGAGTGGGCACGACGCCTGGAGAACGAAGGCGTTCACGTCGTTTACGGAATCACCACGCTGAAGACGCATTCAAAAGTACTGCTTGTCGTCCGGCGTGAGAAGGAAAAGCTCGTTCGCTACGTTCACCTTGCGACCGGAAACTACAATCCATTTACCGCAAAGATCTACACGGATCTGGGATTGCTCACGGCCAACGAAGAGATCGGCGAAGATGCCACTAGCCTTTTCAATTTTCTTACCGGTTATTCCCAGCAGGACAAATACAAACGCCTGATCGTCGCCCCTTTGAACTTGCGGGAAAGGCTGATTGAGCTGATTAGGCGCGAAAAACGGAACAAACTCGCCGGAAAAGAGGCGAAAATAGTTATAAAGGTCAATAGCATAACGGACTCTGTTTTGATCAACGAACTCTACGAAGCTTCGAAAGCCGGGGTCCAGATCGAGTTGATCATCCGCGGAATATGTGCTCTACGGCCCGGAATTAAGGACTTGTCTGAGAATATTCGCGTGCGTTCGATCATTGGGCGCTTTCTGGAACATAGCCGCATTCTGTATTTTTCGAACTCTGGGGGCGAGGCTGACGAGATATACATTGGCAGCGCCGACCTTATGCAGCGTAGCTTTGATCGTCGCGTCGAAGTAGTGACGCCGATCCTCGATCCTGAGATCAAGGATTTCTTAAAAGAGACTGTTCTCGGATCGTATTTGAGGGACGAAGTGAATGCTCGGATCCTGCAACCGGATGGCACGTACAAGCGTGTATCGAGCCGGACGAAAGGCGGATTTGATTCACAGATGTATTTTGTTGGATTGGAAACGCCGACTTAGGCAACGGTGGTTTTTACAAATCGGGCTTCGGTGATACCGTCCGCATTTGCTTTGCCATACTTCGCGGAGAGGCGAGGATATCCGCGAGGCTCGATCTCAAATTTGTCCGCACCGAGCAGCTTTTCAACCGTGGTGATGTCATCCATCTCTCCCTCGATCTCCATGTAGTAGCCGAACGGAAGTTCATCGAGCACGATCTCAACGTTATTGAAATGCCAGGCTTTACGATGTTTTTCGTAGATGACCGAAAGCTTGTAGCCGAGTTTTTCGATTATGCTCTCAGTAGCATCGACGTTTGAAACATCGGTCTCGAACTCGATCTGGTGTTTGAAATCGTTTTCAGTCGCAACCTTTTCCTTATAGGTGAGCGTCGTTCTGAAATCTGTTTTACGAACGCGCAATGTGGCCGAGCGTCCATCGAGCAATCCGCCGCGGTGCAAGTAATTTTCCTCAAAAACTTCGTAAGAAAAAGCGGCGCCCATTTCACCGAGCTTCGTGGCTAGCTCAACTATTATCTTTTTGTCGATCCGGTATTTTTTTTCGATCTCAAGCGCCATTGTGTTATTGCGAAGTTCGATTCTAGAGAATAACCACACCCCTTGCAAACACGCCGCACAGGTGTTTTGTTGCTTGACTTGATGTACGTAGTACTGGATACTTGAAAAAAAGGTCAGGATTGTTCGATTTGAACCGGAGCCTTTAAGAACAAGCAATAATTTATTAAGAATTCGAGGAAATTTTATGCCATACCCAGAAATGATGATCTACGGAATGCGTGCCGAGTTGGCCGACCTCGGCATCGAGGAGACAAAGACAAGCGAGGCCGTTGAGGATGCAGTTAAGAACACTGACGGAACTCTAATGGTTGTCGTTAATTCGGTTTGCGGCTGCGCGGCCGGCGGCGTTCGCCCTGGTATCGCAATGGCGTTGCAGCATTCACCTGCAAAACCTGACCGCGCGATAACGGTTTTCGCCGGTGCGGATATTGATGCGACGGACACCGCTCGTGAGTATTTTACAGGTTATGCTCCGTCGTCGCCGTCGATCGGATTTTTGAAGAACGGCGAACTCGTCCAGCTTTTCGAACGCCGCGACCTCGAAGGCCGTCCGCCGCAGGTCATCGCTCAGGCCCTTATCGATGCATTTAACACGCATTGCACGAAGACTGAAGCGGCAAATAACTAATTTCGGCCAATTGCGAAAGCCTGCGAGTAAGCAAGGGCGTAACACTCAACTTGAGGAATACGCCCTTGCCTACAAGCGGGCTTCTGCATTTTTGGGCGAAATAATAACTATTGCGTGCGGTCGCCAACAATCGTTAAGATATAAAGAGGCATTGGAGTGCCTTTCATCTTACCGGCGAGCGATAAATGTCGATAAATCAAAGACAACATATCCGATTTTCGTTAGATATTCCTGCGATCATCTATACGAAGTTTGGTGAAAAGCGGGAGACGAGGCTGGAGCAGATCAGCATTGGCGGCTGTTTCACGGGTTGGGAGGACGATATTTATGTCGGCGACGAATTCCGCATGGAGATCGAACTGCCGAATAAGAACTATCTCCCGCTTCATTGCCGGGCTCTCTATCGTTTCGATCACGCTGGCATCGGGGTGAAGTTCATGAACATCAGCGGATTCGAGCAGGAACTGATCTCAAAGATCATTGCCCATAAACTAGATATGGAGGGCGTGCCGCTTCAGGTCGATCCGTTCACTCTCCCCCCGAGCTTTGTTACCGAAGACTCGATCCCACGCATAACAGAGATACGCGAAAAACGAGATAGTATTCTGGAGCGTATAATGTCTGCGGACTAAGACCTCACCCCGTCGCTAACGATCCCGGTTCTGACCCGGGAAATGTATCCACGTTCCCGAGAAATCCTTTCTCGTGTAAGCCGCGGCATTTGGATGGTGGAGCGGGCGATTTCCTGTTTCTTCCCACGGGCCGATGTAGTATTCGCCGAGTGGCAAGCCGACACCTGAGCCGATCAGGCCCGGTGGGGTGCGATCGAAGTATCGTTTCCAATATTCCTCCGACCAAAAGATCGAACAGTAATCGAGCCCGACGTATTCGTCGATAAAAATGTAGCCCTTGTCGGTCAGGTTCGGCCAGATGTGCCTGACGCACGTTTCCAGACTCAACTCCAGATCGACATCAATAAACGCGAGCAAGATCGGTCGGTCGAGCGTCGGCAGCGTCTGATCGAACCAGCCTTTTACGAATTCACAAACCTCTATCGCTCCGTAGCGTTCGATATTCTGCTTGACGAGTTCGAGCGAGCCGCAATATTCGCCGGTCTCGTAAAAGCCCTGGCGATCTTCCGCTTTTCCTTCCGGCAGGCCTTCGAATGAGTCGTAGATCACGAGCTTGCGGCCTGCGATCTTGCAGACGAGCGAAAGATTTACTGCACTGCCGCCCTGCCAGGTGCCGCATTCGAGAATGTCGCCCGCGACATCGGGCGCAGTTTCGAATATCTTGAGAGCCATCGCGAGGTGCGATTTGTACGAAGTGCCGGTATTTACCCGCAGCTTATTCAAAAACATCCGCCATCCGAGCCACTGCTTTCGAAAAAATCCGAGCTTGTACGCCGGATGGATCGCCGACGAATTGAGAATAAAAAAGATCGCCAGGGGCACCGTCAGCACGTAGTAGAGTTTTAGGATGAAACGGTACATTGATTACGCTACTGCGGCTTCGGAGCCGGCGGCCTGATGCCGGTGTACTGGGCCGAAGCGATCTTCCATTCGCCTTTTTCCTTGCGAAAGACGGTCGTCACACGCATGCTCCTCGGCGGCAACGGCTTTCCGTCGGCGGTCAGTGAATAGGTGAATTTCGAGATAACCACCGCAAATTTATCATACGTGCGGATCGAATATTCCGAAACCTCAAGCGAAGCCGACATATTCCCCGCCTCCGCCTTCGCCTTCGGCGTATAAAAACTCAAAACCTTGTCCCGAGGATCAAATTCCCCGGCCGGCGAGATCTCGATAAAATCCGACGCAAATATCTTATCCAACGCCGCCGCATCGTACGCGGTTTGGGCGTCGGTCATTTGTTTTAGCAGAGATTTAAGCGTTTGTTCGTCGGAAGTCTGAGCAAAAGACGAAACACTGCAAAAAACAACGAGGAAAAATAGGATCTTTAATTTCATTTAATATTTCTCTCCAAATATAAAAGTGCGGACCTGAAATTTTACGGAGAAAATATAGATAATGTTCCGAATTACCATCCCCACGTGCCCTCGCCGCCCTTGAATGGGCCGACGATATCGCTTGTTATCCAACCGCCGTAAAAATCCCCCGGCTGCGATGTGACCCGCTCATCGCCGACGAAACAAGCGTCCATTTTCGAAGGGTAGAAGGCGACGTAATTTGCGATCGCGAGAAATGCCTTACTTGGATTTGGATAAAACCAAGCCGCATTTGAGACCTTTCTGTCTTTTACAAAGAGGTCGTAATAACGAGCACTACCTTTCCATTCACAAAAGCTTGTGGCGTCCGATACGACGGTCAAAAGGTCTAACCGAACATCTTCCGGCGGAAAGTAGTAGACCGGCGGATGACTTGTTTCGAGAACGCGAAACGCCCGATTTGTCGATGCTATTGTTTCTTCGCCAAACTCGATCCGCAGATGTTTTGTGCTCGGCTCCAGCCGTGGCGGCCGCGGATAATCCCAAACAGATTCCTGACCAGGTTTTGGTTCGATCCTTTTCATAAATTGTTAAAAAAGAGCATCCATCGCCTGCTCCAAGTTCTTCACTCCGATCACTCTTATTCCCAAAAGCTTTTCCAAGCCTTTCTTATTCGATTCCGGCAATATTAATTTCTTAAATCCGAGTGTTTGGGCTTCGCGAGCCCGGGCTTGGGCTTGGAGGACTCCGCGGACTTCGCCGGTTAGGCCGACTTCGCCGAAGACGGCGGTTTCTGGCGGAACCTGTAGATTTCGGAAGCTTGATGCAATTGCGGCGATGACGCCGAGGTCGGCGGCGGGTTCATCGATCTCCATTCCGCCGGCGACGTTGACGAAAACGTCGTCGGCAGCGAGCTGAAAGCCGAGCTGTTTTTCCGCAACGGCGATGAGCAGCGACGTGCGATTCTGGTCAAAGCCCTGCGTCATTCGGCGGCCGGAACCGTATTTCGTGCCACTCACAAGTGCCTGTATCTCGACGAGCATCGGCCGCGTGCCTTCCATGCAGACGGTGACGACCGAGCCAGTGGCGTTTTCGGGGCGTTCCTGTAGGAAAAGCTCGGACGGATTTCCGACTGGGACCAAACCGGTGTTGGTCATTTCGAAAATCCCGATCTCGTTCGCCGCTCCGAAGCGGTTTTTGGTCGCGCGGATTATGCGGTGATTGTGATGGCGGTCGCCTTCGAAATAAAGGACGGTGTCGACGATGTGCTCGAGTGTTTTCGGCCCGGCGATCGAACCTTCTTTGGTGACGTGGCCGGTGAGAAAGACCGGCGTCGCCGTCTGCTTTGCGAAATGCATGAACTGAGCGGCAACCTCACGAACTTGCGAAACGCTGCCCGGAGCCGATTCGATCTGGTCGCTGAAGACCGTTTGGATCGAATCGACGATCATAAAATCGGGCCGCAGTTTGTCGGTTTCAGCGAGGATCGCCTGCAGGTTTGTTTCGGGCAGGAGAAAGAGATTTTCCGCGACGACGCCGAGGCGTTCGCCGCGCATTTTTATCTGGCGTTCGGATTCTTCTCCCGAGACGTATAGCACTTTTGTGCCATTCTTGCCCAGCTTATCCGCCATCTGCATGACGATCGTCGATTTGCCGATGCCCGGTGCCCCGCCGATGAGGACCAAGGAACCCGCGACGATCCCGCCGCCAAGGACGCGGTCGAGTTCGTCGATGCCGGATTCGGTGCGGGCGTCGTCCTGCGATTCTATCTTGCTATAGGGAATCGGCGTGGCGACGCGGTATTGGGCGGTGAATTTCGTCTGGGCCGCCGGTTGAGCGGTCGTGCGGAAACGTTCCTCGACGAGCGTGTTCCACTGCTGACAGTCAGGGCACTGGCCGAGCCATTTGCGTTCCTGTGCCCCGCAGTTTTGGCAGACGAATATTGTCGTTGGTTGTTTTGCCATATTTTGCCGAAGTCAGAATCTTAACTCACATTGCCCAAGATCGACACAAGCGCGCATATCAAAGAATGAAATCTGAGGAGCAATGACCATATATATTCCTTATGGTAACAAGCACAAGATCTCAGGTCGATCTTTTGTCACAACAGCCTAAAGCGGTTTAACGCCAGACTATTTTTCGTGTTAAGATTTCTGCTGAGATGAAGTTTGATGTACTCATATTACGGATCGCCTTTGTGGGAATGTTAATTCTCCTCGGGTACCTGCTCAATCCATTTGAGCGGACGCAGCGATTCGGACTTGGGCTCATCGGGACCGAGGCGACGCGTAACTGGCTCTCAGCGGGTCTAGGCGGAGTTCTGGGATTGCTCGTGATCGTCTTTGAGATGCGCGTGCGTAAAGCTTCGCTAAAGACGCTTATCGGTGCAGCGGTCGGGTCGATCCTTGGCATCGTGGGTGCATTTCTCATTGGCGTCCTTATCTCGATACAGAAAGAAGCGGCCGTTTCGGCCGAGATGCAGACGTTTTTGACCATTTCGCTGATGGGCTTTATGGGCTACGTCGGGCTTATGGTCGGTGCGGCGAAGGGCGATTATCTCGACCTTTCGGCTCTCGGCGGCATCTTTAGCGACAAGAATATCAAACGCGATTACAAGATCCTTGACACGTCGGTCATCATCGACGGACGTATCGCAGATGTTGCTGAAACGGGTTTTCTCGGCGGATCGCTCATCATTCCTCACTTCATTTTGGCTGAATTGCAGCAGGTCGCTGATTCTGCAGATTCGTCAAAACGCCAGCGCGGACGCCGCGGGCTCGACATGCTGCAGCGGCTGCGGAACAACAGCAAGCTCGACATTCAGATCGTCGAGACCGATTTTCCGGCAGTAAAAGAGGTCGATCTCAAGCTTATCGAACTCGGCACGCAGCTCGATGCGGTGATCGTCACTAACGATTTTAATCTCAATAAAGTTTCCCAGCTTCGCGGCGTCGCGGTTCTTAACATAAATGAACTCGCTAACGCCCTCAAACCGGTCGTTCTGCCCGGCGAAGCGATGCGAGTTTTCATCCTCAAAGAAGGCAAGGAATACAATCAGGGCGTTGCGTATCTCGATGACGGAACAATGGTTGTTGTCGATAATGCCCGCCGCTTGATCGGCAAAACTGCCGATATCGCTGTGACCAGCGTTCTCCAAACGACTGCCGGCAAGATGATCTTCGGACGCCTCTGGGAAGAGAAAGACGAAGGGAACGGCAACGGAAATGGTAGCCATACCGACCCAAGTCTGAACATTCACGATTCGCGCTCATTGGGCTTTAAGAAAGCTACCCGTGAGTTGCGGCAGACCACGATCATCGAAGAGATAGAAAACTGATCACGTAAGTTGCGGAAGCCCGCACGAAGTAAGGGCTCTCGTCACGAGCAATTGGAGAGAGCCCTTACTTCGTGCGGGCTTCTGCATTTTACTAACTGATGAACACCGCCATCATCGTTGCTGCCGGGAGCGGGTCACGCTTTGGTGGCGAGCAGCCAAAACAATTCGTCGAGATCCTCGGCAAACCGCTAATCATACACACTCTAGAAAAATTTCAAGCTTGTTCGGCGGTGGATGAGATCGTACTGGTTTTGTCAGCGGATGCGATCGAGGAATTTCAAATTTCAAATTTCCGATCTGAAATTGGAAAATTAAAAAAGGTCATTGCGGGCGGTTCGTCGCGGGCCGAATCGGTGAAAAACGGCCTCGAAGCTGTCACGGCTGAAACAAAGATCGTTGCCGTTCATGATGGAGCGAGGCCTCTGGTTTCGGTGGATGAGATCACTGCGACGATCGTGAAAGCGAATGAGGTCGGTGCGGCGTGTCTAGTCGGAGTCGTAACCGACACGATAAAAACGATCCGTGGCGACGAGATCTCGGGTACGCTTGACCGTGATAAACTTAGACGTGCACTTACCCCGCAGACTTTTAAGGTCGAAGTTTTGCGCAGTGCATTCGCTCTAGGCGGTGTGAGCGAAGCGGCCACGGATGAATGCTACCTCGTCGAAAAACTCGGGCATCCGATCGCTTTTGTTGAAGGGAGCTCGCGGAATATTAAGATAACGCGGCAGGAAGATCTGATCTTTGCGAAGGCCTACCTGCCTGAACCGCTTGCGTAAAGCGGGCGGAATGAGTTGATGACTCTTGAAGTTTATTCCGCGTCCTAAGAAGGACGCTCGCAGGCGAGGGCGGCTGCGTTCCTGGCTTATGTATCGAATCGGATTTGGGACAGATGTTCATCGGCTTATCGAAGGGCGGCCGCTGGTTATTGGCGGCGTGGTGATCGATTCTGACCTTGGGGCTGACGGGCATTCTGATGCGGACGTTCTGCTGCATGCGGCGACGGATGCCGTGCTCGGTGCGTTGGCTTTGGGAGATATCGGAACGCATTTTCCGAATACCGACGAGCGGTGGCGAAATGCCGAGAGCTCGGAATTTTTAATGTACGCGGTTGGTCTTGCGCGGGAACGCGGCTATGAGGTAGTCAATATCGACACGACCATCGACCTTGAACGCCCAAAACTCCGGCCGCATATCGAGGCAATTCGTGCGGGCCTCGCAAACGCTCTGCGGGTCGAGATCGGCCAGGTCAGCGTTAAGGCTAAGACTGGCGAAGCAGTGGATTCCGTTGGCGAAGGCTGGGCGATCAGGGCTCAAGCCGTTGTCTTGATACAGCGTATTGAACACTAAGATCGCTTAGACATAGAGAAACACGGGTTTCTCTACGTTTCGGGCGATCTTAGCGTTTAAATAACCCGCCGACTGTGCGAATATTGTAATACCGATTTAATTCGAATTCCCAACGGCTGACTTTTTATGCGTCCTCAAGAAATAATCGCGATAAAACGCGATGGCAAAGCACTTTCGGATCCGGAGATCACGGCGTTCATTGATGGCGTTTGTGACGGCTCGTGGGCCGATTACCAGATAACCGCCTTAATAATGGCGATGTTCATTCGCGGCCTGAACCGGCGGGAGCAGTATTCGATAACGGGAGCGATGCTGAATTCGGGGACGATAATGGATTTTTCCGATATCGACGCCCCCAAGGGCGACAAACATTCGACCGGCGGCGTTGGCGACAAAACCTCGCTGCTCATAGCACCGCTCGCCGCTGCCTGCGGTGTTGCGGTCCCTATGATCTCGGGCCGTGGTCTCGGCCACACGGGCGGGACGCTCGACAAACTTGAGTCAATACCCGGTTTTGATGTAAATCTCTCGTTCGCGAATTTCAAAAAGGTACTGAAAAAGTGCGGCCTTGCTCTCGGCGGACAAACCAAGTCTATCGCCCCCGCCGACAAAAAGATCTACGCCCTGCGTGACGCGACCTCGACGGTGCCGTACATTCCGCTCATTGTGGCTTCGATAATGTCAAAGAAACTTGCAGAAGGGCTCGATGTTTTGGTGCTGGATGTAAAAACGGGCTCGGGAGCTTTTATTCAGAAATATGCCGAGACGCTGAAGCTCGCGAATTCGCTCTGCGAAACGGGCAAGTCCTTTGGCGTCAACACGCGGGCGATCATCACGGAGATGAATCAACCGCTCGGCAAATATGTCGGCAATGCTCTCGAGGTTTACGAATGCCTCAAGATCCTCCGCGACGAAGCCGAAGAACAGATGAAGCCGACGCTTGAGCTTTCAGTTGAGCTGACGGCGACGATGCTCGTTCAATGCAAGATCGCCGGCACGATGGAAAATGCACGCGATAAGATCAATCGAGCCCTAAAATCCGGCGAAGCTCTTTCGAGATTTCGCAAGAACATTGAGATGCAGAGCGGTGACCCGAAGGTTTGCGATAAGCCGGAAATGCTGTTGACAAAGGGGTTAACGGAGATCGTCGTAAAATCGGACAACAGCGGTTATGTCGCGGATATCGATTCGCTGATCGTGGGCAATGTCGTCTGCGAGATCGGCGGCGGACGGCTTAACGCGGAAGATACGGTCGATCACGCTGTTGGCTATTCATGCCTTAAAAAGATCGGCGACCGTGTGCAGAACGGCGAGGAACTCGGCATTGTATATTGCCGTAAAAATCACCCCCCGCAAATTAGCGAAAAACTTCGAAGCGCGTATAAAATATCGAAGGAAATCACCAGGACAACTAAACTGATCAGAGCGACGGTCTAATGTTCAGAGTTCAAACTCGTTGACGCGATCGCTTGCGAAAGGCCGTGATAAGCAGAACTCAGAACGTATGAAACAACGCAATCTTCTTTTCATTGTATTGATCGTCGCCTCGAGCTTCCTCGTTTCTTCCTGCTCAAACATGGTCCAAGCCCGCCGCGAGGGCTGTAAGGTGAAGGTCGGCATTGTTTTCGACATTGGCGGCAAAAATGACCGCTCGTTCAACGCTGCGGCGTGGGAAGGTGTTAAGCGGGCCGAAAAGGACCTCGACATTTGTCTCTACGACGTAGAACCCGGAAATCCGACCTCTATCGAGCCGGCAATGCGGGCCTTTGCCGAGAAGAATTTTGATCTCGTCATCGGCGTCGGCTTTGCTCAGGGGCCGATCATGCAGAAGGTCGCACTCGACTATCCAAACAATAAGTTCGCCATCGTAGACGGCGTTATCTTTGAAGAAGACGGGAAAACACCTCTTAAAAACGTCGCTTCGCTCGTCTTTCGCGAGCACGAAGGTTCGTATTTGGTCGGCATGATCGCGGCTTCGAAATCGAAGACCGGCGTGCTCGGCTTCCTCGGCGGCATGGACATTCCGCTCATTCACCGCTTCGAAACCGGCTATGCCGAAGGAGCTCGCTCCGTCAATCCGAACATCAAGGTCATCGACAACTACGTCGGCGTCACGGACGGCGCGTGGAACAACCCCGGTAAAGGCAAGGAACTCTCGCTCGCTCAGATCGAGAAAGGCGCGGACGTGATCTTCACGGCGGCCGGAAACTCGGGGCTCGGAGCATTCGATGCCGTCGAGCAATACGGTAAAACGAACGGCGAAGCGAACAAATTTGTCATCGGCGTGGACTCGAACCAGAACGGCGTGAAGCCCGGATTCGTTCTGACTTCGATGGTCAAGCGCGTCGATAATGCCGTATATGATGTCGTCAAAGAGATCCTCGCCGGAAAATTCAGCGGCGGTTTCCATACCTTCGGCCTCGACAAAGACGGCGTTGCCTATGCGATCGACGACAACAATAGATCATTGATCCCGGCGGATGTCATCAAGAAAGTTGAGGAAGCCAAAACGAAGATCGGTACCGGCGAGATAAAAGTGACAGATGCGATGGCAAAGTAAAAATGCTCGAATTACGAAATATCACGAAAACATTCGGAAGCGTGACGGCTAACAACGACGTTTCCATCAAGGTCGAAAAAGGCACCATCCACGCAATTGTTGGCGAGAATGGTGCCGGTAAATCGACCATTATGCGCATCGCCTATGGCTTTTATAAGGCTGACAGCGGTGAGATCTTGGTCGACGGAAAGGTGGTTTCGATCAAGAATCCGCACGATGCGATCGCGTTGGGGATCGGGATGGTGCATCAGCATTTTATGCTGGTTGACACAATGACGGCGGCTGAGAATATCGTGCTTGGTGCTGAAACTGGGTCGGCGGGCAATCTGGACCTCGACAAGGCAAACCGTGACATTCTTGCTCTTTCAAACGAACTTCGTCTAGGGGTCGATCCCAGAGCGTACATCGAGAACATGTCTGTTGGTCAGCAGCAGCGGGTCGAACTGCTCAAGGCTTTGTACCGCAACGCTGAATTGCTGATCTTAGATGAGCCAACAGCGGTGCTTTCGCCGCAGGAGGTCGAGGAATTTTTCAGCATTCTCCGTCGGATGCGTGAGCAGGGCAAAACGATCATTATCATCACGCACAAACTCGACGAGGTGCTCGCGATCTCCGACGAAGTGACCGTGATGCGTGACGGCAAATCGGTCGGGAACGTTAAAACCTCGGAAACCACCGCCAAGGATCTCGCTCGAATGATCGTCGGCCGCGACGTTCTGCTTCGGGTTGATAAAACCGACGCCGAGCCGAAAAACGTAGTTCTCGAGGTCAAGAACCTCGTCGTCAGCGGCAAGACGGTGAACAGCGTCAACGGCGTTTCGTTCGCGGTCAGAGCCGGTGAGATCGTCGGAATTGCGGGTATCGAGGGCAACGGGCAGACCGAACTGATCGAGGCTTTGTCGGGCCTGATAAAATCGAGCGGCGGCAGCGTCGAATTTGACGGTAAAGACATCACGAATCGCACCGCCCGCGAACTAAAAGAACTCGGCATCGGCCACATTCCCGAGGATCGCCACAAACGCGGACTGCTGCTGCACTGTGATCTCGGCGAAAATTCGATCCTCGGTGTTCACTACCGCCAACCGATCGCCGCTGCCGCCGGATTTATGAATACCGGCGTTATTTCAAAACGCGTAAATGAGATCATCCAGCGTTTCGATGTCCGCCCGCCAAACGCCGACCTACCGGCAAAAGCTCTTTCCGGCGGTAATCAGCAAAAGCTCATAATTGGCCGCGAATTTGAACTGAATCCCAAACTCCTGCTCGTTTCACAACCAACCCGCGGCGTAGATATAGGTGCCATCGAGTTCATTCACCGAAAATTGATCGAACTCCGCGATGCAGGCTCGGCAGTTCTGCTCGTCTCCGCCGAACTCGAAGAAGTAACGGCCCTCGCCGACCGCCTCCTCGTCATCCGCGAAGGCAAGATCGCCGGCGAGGTCGATCCAAAAGTGACATCGGTCGAAGAGATCGGATTGATGATGACGGGCGGAGACTGAGGAGCCTAACCACGAAATCGCGCGAAAAACCACGAACCATGGAATATAGTTTCGTGGTTTTTTTCTTACTTTGCAGATCGGTTGATCAAGAGGACGTCGCTCGTCTCGACGGCGCGGATGACGGCGAGTTGGCTGCCCTCCTGATTCCAGTTAAATGAAATAATGTCGTCGGACGGGAAGTCGGTCAGCGGTTTGGCGGCTCCGCCGTCGAGCGGTTGTAACCAGATGTTCTGCACGCCGCCCGGGCTGTTGAGGAACGCGATCGCCTTTCCGTCGCGGGTCCATTTTACGAGCCGTTCGACGACTGTTGAGGGAAAGTCGAAACGCTTTACGCGTTTTCCATCTTCGAGGTCGATGATACCGATGCCCCAGCGAGACCTTTCGAGGCTTGAGTCAAGATAATGATATGCCACGAACTTTCCGTCCGGCGAGATCGACGGGCGGGAAGCTGTGGTCTTTGTTAGTTCGATGGACTCGCCGCCTTCGATCGGCATTTTTCGCAGTGTTGGATAATTTCCGCCCGACTGATAGACGATCCAGCGGCCGTCCGGCGTACATTGCGGATAGAGTTCTGCATCACCGTTTGTTATTCGCTCCAGACCCGATCCGTCGATATTCACACGCCAAAGGTTATACTTTCCGTCTTGCTCAGCGGCGAAGATAAATTGCTTTCCGTCAACCGTAACGGCAAGTCCGAGCCTCGCATTCGCACCGACGGTTAACTGACGTACACCTGATCCGTCCGCGTTCATCGTCCAGATATCCGAACTGCCGCCGGCGTTCGAGGTATAAGCGAGCCGGCCGTCCGGCAGCCAGATGAGTTCGTTGAGCCAACCCGCCTCGGACATTATCTGTTTCGAGCCCGCCACGCCTTCACCTAACGTCCAAATGTTTGAGACGGTGTGATTTTGAATTACCGCTAATGTTTTAGCGTCCGTTGTCAGGCTGAGATCCTGGTAGTCGTTCACGTCGCGGGTAATGCGCGATGCCGTGCCGCCCGGCGACGATATATGCCAGAGCTGGTTTGGGCCGTTGGACGTTTCCGAGGCTGAAACAACGAGCCCATCAGCCAGCCACCGAGGCTGTCCAACCTGCTGCCAACGTTCATCAGTCAGCTTGCGTTCGACCCTCGTTTCGACGTCGACGGCCATCACTGTCTCATAACGTCCCTTTTCGTCGCTCTGATTTACCGGAAAAGCAATACTCCTTCCACCGGGTGACCACGCCGGAGCGTACCAGAACATATTCAGGTAATCGGGATCCTTGCGTGACACCAGCACCAATTCGTTTGGGTTCAGGTAATCGGGAGGCTGGCGGACCATGAGTAATCCCGGGTTTGAGTTGTCGGCATTCGTGACGATCAGCCGGCTTTCTTCCTGGTTAGATACCATGAACGCGAGTTTCGTTCCATCGGGCGAAAACGACGGTGCCCCGACATCATTCGCGACTTTCACGATCGGGCCGCCCAGCACCGGCACGCGAAACAGCTCCGTCTCGCCTTTGTCCCTTTCCAGAGCTAAGTAGTAGACAAAATTGCTATCAGGTGAGAACGTGACCGATACGAGGTAGCTCTGCGATGCGGGAGCGAGCTGTGTGTCGTTCGCGACGGCGACCTGGCGTACCCACAGGCTTTCACCGTCCGGCCCTGAGACAATGTGAGCAACATACTTGCCGTCCGGTGAGATCGAGCCTCCCCGCTTCGATCTGCCGGTCGTTGTGAGCCGCATCATGTCGGATCCGAGAAAAGGAACGCTTGCCGCACCGATGCTTTCTCCTCTCGTCGAAACTTTGTAAATGCCAAAGCCACCCACAGCTAATCCAGTAACCAAAACCACAAGAACCAAGGGTGAAAGCCATTTCGAGCGAGTCGGCACCAATGGCAGTGAGGTTTCGGCTGCCGGCTCCCGCCGCCAATCTGAGACCGAATAGATATTTCCCGAACGCTCGACGTTCAACGAATGCCCGGTTTCACGGGCGGGATCGGCATGACTAAGGGCTTGAAGGTTACCGCGTCGTTCAATGCGTTGAGGATTTCCGACCTGCGATCGTCCGGTCGGCGGAAGGGCTGCGTTTACGTTAACTTCACTTTCCGAGTCGAGACCATCTCCGTTGCTCAGAACGCGAACGGCACCGTTAAAGCGGTAGCCACGCCGTTTCAAAGTTTCGATGTAAGGCTTTCCGTCGCTCGTGCTGCCGAGAGTTTTACGAAGCACGTGAAGATACTGCGCGAGGTTCGACTCTTCCACCACCGTGTCGGCCCAGATCCGCTGCATCAGTTCCTCTTTACCGATGACCTCACCGCGACCTTCGACGAGCGCGATCAGCGTCTCAACCGCCTTCGGCGTGATGAGCACCTGGTCGCCGTTCCGGTAAAGAAGCCTTGTGGCGGCATCGAGTCGAAAATCTTCGAACTCATAAACCTTGTTTTGACTTAAGTTAGTCACATTAAAGTTAAATTCACGATTTTTTAACGTTAAATCCAAAGACATAACCGCATCTCCCGCTTAAATTCTCTATTGAGCGGACAAGACTGAACCGGCTGCACGATCGTATCTCTGGAAAGATATCGATAGCATAGCGCAGACTGTTGTTCTAGGACAGCAAAATTATGCGCGGCCGAGTTTGTCCGCTCCCTAAAAGACGATCGCGAGGTGTCACGAATATGAGATTTATCCTAATTGCTGTTGTACTTGCCGCTTTTGCGGCATGCGTTTGGGGCCAAACTTCCGAGATCACTTATCAAGGCCAGCTGCAAAATTCCGCAGTCGCGGCCAGCGGAAGTTTTGACTTCGAGTTCGCGTTGTTCGACGGCGGCGGAGCTCAGATCGGCCCGACTTTGACGCGGAGCGGCGTTGCGGTCGCCGGCGGGATCTTTTCGGTAAATCTCGATTTTGGGGCAGGTTTTCCCGGAGCGACGCGTTTTTTGGAGATCCGCGTAAGGCAAGCGGGCGGCGGGGCTTTTACTACTCTTTCGCCGAGACAGCCGGTGACGAGTGCTCCGTATTCTATCAAAAGTCTAACAGCAAATACTGCCGATAATGCAACGAATGCCGCGAACGCGACAAATGCGGTCAATGCATCCACCGCAAACACGGCTGGAACGGCGACGAACTTTACAGGGAACCTCGCTGGCGACGTGACCGGAACACAAATATCCACGACCGTCGCACGACTGCAATCCCGCAGCGTAGCCGCGACCGCCCCGCTAGATGGGCAAGTGCTGAAATTCAGCTCGGCCAACAATCGCTGGCAGCCCGACACGGATAATGCTGGCTCAGGCGGCGGCGGTGGAACGATCACGGGCGTGACGGCCGGCACAGGCCTGACGGGCGGCGGAGCGACCGGGAATGTGACGCTTGGCATCGGACCGGGCGGCGTCGGGACAGGACAACTAGCCGACGGCAGCGTCGTCGACTCAAAGATCGTTACCGTCAGCGGCGGTAAAGTCGTTGGCACCGTTGCGAATGCAACCAACGCGATAAATGCCACCAACGCAAACACCGCGAATACGGCGACCGATGCAACAAACGCGGCCAACGCGACAAATGCGCAAAACCTCGGCGGCATTCCCGCAAATCAGTATTTGCAAGCCAATGGAAACGGCTCGGGTCTGACAAATCTCAACGCCAGCAACATCACAACCGGCACGCTCGCGAACGCCCGTCTCGGCCAGATACCAACCGCAAACATCGCCGACTCCGCCGTCACCTCCGCCAAGATCGCCGGCGGCCAGGTCACAAAGAGTGTAAATGGCCTCACGGACAACGTCACGCTTGCTGCCGGATCGAATATCTCAATTACGCCGTCAGGCAACACGCTGACGATAGCATCGACGGGCAGTGGTGGAGTGAGCGGAAGTGGGATTGCGGGCCAGATCGCTCTTTGGAACGGAACTTCCTCACTCGCTACCTCGCAAATCTCGCAATCGGGCGGCAACATCGGCATTGGATTAACGTCCGGGTTGCCGGCCGACCGACTTACCGTGCAGACCGCATCGGATAATTACGGCGTCGTCCACACAAACGGATCGGTCTCCGTGGGTTCTTTTGTCGGCGGCACCACGGGAGGGGGATGGTATGGAACAAAATCCAATCACTCTCTAAGTTTCTTCACCAACAATAGTCCCGCCAGTTTGACCATTGCGACTAACGGGAAGGTCGGCATCGGGACGACCAATCCGAGTGCGAAGCTGCATGTGGTCGGTTCCGATGGCGGAATATTGGGAACCGCAACGGGTATATCTTCTGGCGTGAGCGGCGTCAGCGCTGGTGGGAATGGTGTCTTCGCCACCGGAGCAATCGGTGTCTTCGCTGATGGCACAGTCTCCGGCGTGGAGGCACAAAGTACTTCCGGGGTTGGAGTTGTGGCAGCCGCAAGCTCTTCGGGCGGTATCGCTCTGAGGACCATTGGGTCGAGTTGGTTCAGCGGAGATACGACACCATTAACCCTCAATAATGCTCAACCTGGGACAGGCATCGTGATTGGGACGTCCGGCACTTTAGGCTACATTTCCGCATATGACTATTCTGTCAATCAGACTCGTACACTCCTTCTTAACAATAGCGGCGGCAGAGTCGGCATTAACACCAACTCTCCCGACCAGTCGTTGACCGTCAACGGCAACGCGAGCAAACCGGGCGGCGGCTCGTGGCTCGCCTTTTCCGACGAACGTCTGAAAAATATTAAGGGCCGCTTCAACAACGGGCTCAAAGCGGTGATGAAGCTGCAGCCCCTTCGGTACGAATACAAAAAGGACAACGCCGTCGGGCTAAAGTCCGATGGCGAACACGTCGGCTTCAGTGCCCAGGCGGTGGAGAAGATAATCCCCGAGGCAGTTACCAAAACCGAGCAGGGCTACCGGCTCGTCAACAACGATCCGATAATCTGGGCGATGCTCAACGCCATTAAGGAACAGCAGGCAACTATCGAGAAGCTCACAAAGCAGATGCGTAAATTGCAGCGTTCTCGAAAACGAAGATAGGCAAATGGAGATTTTTTTGCTCAACACTAGGCTGTGGCCTTTGCTCCAAAGATCGCTTTCATCTTGTCGACTGCCCGGCCGAGGTTTTCCATCGAGGTCGCGTAGGACAATCGCAGAAAGCCATCTGCTCCGAAGCCGTCGCCGTCGGTTACAACGATGTGGGCTTCTTTTAGCAGGGCGTCGGCGACTTCCGCTGAGCTTTTGAATCTGTCGCCAAACGTTCCGTGGACATCGGCGAATGCGTAGAACGCACCCTCGGGCATCGCGCATTTGAAGCCGTTGATTTCATTGAGAGCCGGTACGAACCAGTCGCGGCGTTTTTCGTATTCGGCGGTCATTGCTTTGACCGCGGGCATCGAACGTTCGTCACGCAGGGCTTTGGCACAGGCGTATTGGACGAACGATGTCGGGTGCGTGGCAGAGTGGCTTTGGAGCTTGACCATCGCTTTGGTCCATTCGACGTTGGCGATCGTGTAGCCGACGCGCCAGCCGGTCATGGCGTAGGTTTTTGAGAAACTGCCTGCGATGCAGACTAAATCACGGAGTTCGTCGGGCAGGGTCGCGAGCGAATACGGCTCGGCCGGTGGATAGGCGAAGAATAGATAGCATTCATCCGTCATCACGTAAACGCCACGAGCGGCACATACCTCAACGATGCGGACCATTTCATCCGGCGGAACGACGCGGCCAGATGGATTGCTCGGGCTGTTGATTATCAGCAGCTTTGTCTTGTCGGTGATCGCTGCGGCAACCTGATCGGCCGTGAGGATGAAATCTGTTTCTTCCGTCTCGATGAAAACGCTGTTCGCACCGCAGAATGTAATGATCTCGGGGAACGTGACCCAATACGGTTTTGGGATCAGCACGTCGTCGCCCGGATTCAGAAGCGTACACGCCGCATTGAACAATGCCTGCTTGCCGCCGCACGAAGCCGCAACCTCGGCCATTTTTACGTCCGCTCCGAACTGCTTGGCGTAAAACTCGATAACCGCGTTGCGAAAATCAGCCGTTCCGGCGGTGGCGGTGTATTTTGTCAGCCCTTTCTCGAGGCCTTCCCACGCATAATCTTTAATAAATTGCGGAGTGTCAAAATCCGGTTCACCGACCGAAAGGTCGATGACGTCGATGCCCTGGGCTCGCATCTCGGCCGCCGCTTGAGCGGCGATCAGCGTCGAGGAGCCTTTCATTTTTGCTACGTGATCAGAAACGGGGAACTGTGCCATATCGGAATTGATTTTAACGCAAAGTCGCAAAGACGCAGAGAAGCAAAGATAAATAAATTGGGGTATAGAGTTACGAGGTAAGTTGAAAACTACAAATTTGTAGACCTAAAGCAGAACTTTGCCTTTTTGCCTTAAGACTCTTTACCAGTCTTCTCACGCATGCGGTTTTCGACGAGTTCCGGAATTAGGCCTTCGACGCGGCCGCCGAGTTGGAAGACTTGTTTCATCAGGGTCGAGGAGACATAGCTGTATTCCTCGCCGGCCATCAGAAATACCGTTTCGATCGACGGTTCGAGGCGGCGGTTCATCAGGGCCATGCGGAGTTCGTATTCGTAATCGCTTACGGCCCGAATGCCGCGGACGATCGCGGTCGCATTACTATTGCGGGCGAAATCGGCGGTCAGGCCCGAAAAGCTGTCGACTATAAGTTTGCACGCTCCTGTATCGACCTCAACCAGCACTTCTCGGATCATCGTACAGCGCTCTTCGACCGTGAACATTGGATGCTTGTCGGCGTTATTAAGCACAGCGACGATCATTTCGTCGAACAGCGGCGATGAGCGTTTAATAATGTCGAGATGTCCGTTTGTCATCGGGTCGAACGAACCCGGAAAGATTGCACGTCGCATTGAGGGAATTGTAGCTTAAGGATGAGGATAAGTAACCACTAAATAACACGAAAGAGCACGAAAAGGAATTTTTCCCATTTAGTATTTCGTTCGTGTTATTTCGTGGTTACTTCTTAGAACTTAGTCGCGAGCAGCTTTTTCGCCTTTTCGACGGCTTCCCGGCATTCGATAAGGAAATCGGGGTTGTGTTTCATGCTGAGAACCTTTTCGAGTTGCTTCCGAGCCTCACCATCCTTCTTAACAGCCAAATATGCCTCGGCGAGGTGGAGGTGGATATTCATGTTGTCCTTTTCAGTTTCAAGAGCTTTTTCGAGAAGTTCGACTGCCTTTTCCGCCTTGCCGCCGAGCATGCGGGTCTCGAGTTCGATCTGGCCGAGAACGTCGTAGGCGCTCGAGTTTTGATAGCCGGGCTGCAATTCCACGACCTTTTCCATCGCTGCGCGAACATCGGGCAGCGATTTTACGCCGACCGTCAGCATATTCTTTCGAGAAAGCTCGCCGAGGGTTGCTCCGTACCAGAAATAGCCGTCAGCTTTCTGCGGCTCGAGCGTGGAGGCGATCTTTGCGGCGTCGCGGCCCTCTTCAAAGGCGGTGTTCGATTCTTTTTCGTCGGTTGACTGTTTGCCGAGGAAATAATTGAGCTTGGCGAATCTCCACTCGACCTCGAAGTTCCGCTGCTTGTAGTCGCGTGCTTTTCTTAGCGTATTTACTGCATCGCGAAGCTTTGCGACATCTTCACGCTGCTTAAAAAGGTCTTCGGATCGCGTTAGAGAAGAAGCAATAATCTCAGGAGTGACGGTTGGGCCCGTGGGTTCTACAGCATCGGTCGTCGTGCATCCAAATTGTAGGCACAATGTAATTACAATCACGAGAAGAAACGCAAATTTCAACGTTTTCATAAGGCAAGATCCACCCGAACGTGATAAGATTTTAAGACAATCCGCAATTTTGATTTAAAGAAGTTTGAATAACATAGCACAAAGCCGGAATGAATAAAAACGGACAGCCAGCCGCGTTCTACGACCTCGAGGGCACGCTGGTCAGCACAAATCTCGTACACACGCTCGCCTTTTACGCCAAACGCCAACAGGGCCTGTGGCAAACCGCCAAGAAATCGGTCGGCACGCTCGCCAAACTGCCGTTTTTCGGCATCACCGATCTGTATTCGCGAAACGTTTTTAACGAGGTATTTTTCCGCAGCTACGAAGGCTTTTCGCAGGATCGTCTGCGTTACTTTTCGACCGAGCTCTTTGAGGAAGTTCTGAAACCAGCCGTTTTTCCCGGCACATACGATCTGATCAAATCCGGCAAGAAGAACGGCCAAAGGCAGGTCGTGCTGACCGGAGCTCTCGATTTCACGATCGCCAAATTGATGGACCATCTCGGCATTGATGATTACGTCGCCAACCGCCTCGAATTCGTCAACGGCTACGCCACCGGCCGGGTCTTGCCGCCGGTAATGGCATCAGCCACAAAAGCCCAATGGATCCGCGAATACGCCGAACGTGAAAACATTAACCTCTCCGGCAGCTACGCATATTCCGACTCGATCTCGGATCTTCCGATGCTCTCGATCGTCGGGCATCCCGTGGCGGTTTGTCCGGACTTTCGTTTGAAACAGACGGCATTGCAGCACGATTGGGCGGTTTTGGATTTGAAGTAGACATCCAGATTTTTTAAGCGGAAGTTTGGCCTAATTTCGGGGATTATTCTTTTGGGGCCACTAATTACCTGCTAGTTTTCACTTTTAGAAATATGAGTTATCAGGATGACGCCGATGAAAGGCTGAGGCAGCGAATTCTAGAACAGATTCGGAGCGATAATGCACGAGATTTTGATGGAATGGTAAAGAGCTACCTTAAGCTTTTCAGGAACGAGCCGACATATTCGCCAGCATTTCAGAATTTTCTGGCGATATTAAATGCAAAAGGGCTTTATGACGAGAACAAAATTGACGATTTGCGATATACGATTAGAGTTCAACAGCTCGTTGCGTCGGACATAAGAGAGATTTCGTTGGATGCAATTCCTGGAATTTCGCCCGCCAGCGTACCCTATCAGCCCGAATCCAGTCCGGACCCGGAATCTGCAATTGCCCGCTACATTAAAGAAAATTCGGATAGCGTTTCCTTGGGATTAGGCAGGGAAGATTGTGACGATCTCCCCGGTCGAAAAGATCCTTTGTTTACGGATGCATTGGAGTGTTGCATAAAGGCAACGAAAGGTTCGACATCGTTGCTTCAACGGCAACTTAGAATAGGGTATGGGAGAGCGGCTTCGATTCTCGATGCATTGGTTCGAGAGGGATTCCTTGGTGATATGGATGGGAACTCACGAGAAAGGCCTGTCCTTATTTCATCGTCTCATAAAGTAGGGATGAAACAGTTGGATTTGCAAGTTTTTCAGGAGGAGGCATCGAGGCTTGCTGCAAGCTCAGAGTTTGATTTTGTAGAGCGATTTGTAAAGAAATTTAAGCGAAAACGAGTCCCCTCCGAGGTGTCAAACCTTCGGAATCTCCTCAAAATGCGTGGTTTCGAATTCCGACCAGAAGAGCTGGGGCTTATTTTGGATTTCGCGAACATCCAGACCCGATTTCAAGAAGCTAAAAATCGTATTTTGGACCAAAAGCCGTTTGGTGCTATCGAAACTATAAAAGCTTATTTAAATTTGTATCCCCCAGACGACGTAGAGCTCCTTCAAGTATTAAGAGAGATACTTGAGGAAAAGAAGCTGTTCAAATTGTTTGACAATAGTTTGGAGAAGCTCATCGATAAGGTTCAAAAAATTCAAGAGGAACTCGAATTGGAAAAGTTTGAGCGACGTCTTCTCAGTGATGACAATGCGATTATCTCCTTGGAGGATATCGACGATTTTACGGGCTACGAGTTTGAAGAGTTCTGTCTGAGTTGTTTACCAGAATGGGATATGCGGTTGAACAAACAAAATTGTCAGGCGACCAGGGGGCCGATGTTGTCGTCGTCAAGTTCGCAGAAAAAACGGTGATTCAAGCGAAAAGGTTTACAGGTAATGTCGGGAACTTTGCAGTTCAGGAGATAATGGCCGCAATAAGCATGTATCAGGCGCAGAAAGGCATGGTTATCACGAATAGCTACTTTACGCCCTCTGCACGGGATTTAGCGAATGTGAACAATATTGAGCTTGTTGATCGAGATGATTTAGACGAGTTAATCATTAAACACTGGTAAATATGGCATTGCAATTAAGACGAAAAACACACGAATCCATCGTTTACATCGACAAAGACTCCGCGCCGCGGATCATGCCGTTTGGTGAGGATTTTATATTGAACGACATCCCGGTCGGGACGCGGGTTATTTATCCGAATCCGCCGATCAAGGGACTGCCTAATCGCGAGGCGGCTATTCGCTATGCGGTGAATCATCCGATCGAGATGGAGCCGCTCTATGCTTTGCTCGAGCCGGGGATGCGGGTGACGATCGCGATGGACGACATTTCATTGCCGCTGCCGCCGATGCAGACGCCTGATCTGCGGCAGACGATGCTTGAGGTGGTGCTGGATATGTGCGGGGCGAATGGTGTCGATGACGTGCATCTGATCATCGCAAATTCGCTTCACCGCAAGATGACGGCGTGGGAAATGAAGCGGATGGTTGGGGCAGATATCTACAACGAATATTACCCCGACCGTTATTACAATCACGACGCTGAGGACGACGACAACCTCGTCACGCTCGGTGTCACGCGGCACAACGAACCGCTGCGGGTCAACAAACGTGCGATCGAGAGCGACCTGCTCATTTATCTCAACATCAATCTCGTCCCGATGGACGGCGGCCACAAATCGGTCGCGGTCGGGCTGTGCGATTACGAATCTCTGCGTGCACACCACGATCCGCAGACGATCCGCGACTCGGATTCGTACATGGATCCGCCAAAATCGGTGCTTAACCACAAGGTCATTCGCCTCGGGAAACTCGTCGATGAGCAATGTAAGGTCTTTCACATCGAGACGGCGATCAACAACAAGATGTTTCCCGAGGGCTACGACATCCTGACGCGGAACGAGGACGAATTCAGTTTTGCCGACCGCATGAAATGGGAGGTGATGGCCAACACTTTTTCGAGAATGCCCCGTGCTGTAAGGCGTAAAATGCTCCACGCGATCCCGGCTCAGTATGAGCTGATCGCGTGTTATGCAGGCAAGACCGAGCCGGTGCACGAAAAGATCCTCGAAAAGAATTACCAACAGTACGAGATACCGGTCAAAGGGCAGTGCGACATCCTGATCTCGGGCATCCCCGACATTTCGCCCTACAACGTGTATTCTGCTCTCAATCCGCTGCTGGTGCAGGTGATGGCGCTGGGGTATCACTTTAATATGTACCGGAACAAGCCTTTGCTCAGGAAAGGCGGCGTGATGATCATTACGCATCCGTGTTTTGATGAGTTTGATCACAATTTTCATCCGGCGTACATCGAGTTTTTTCATCGTTTGCTGCCGGAATCGCGTGATGCATTCTATCTTCGCGAAAAATACGAGCGCGAATTCGCCACCAACCCGGCATACATCGAGATGTACCGCCGCGGCAACGCCTACCACGGAGCTCATCCATTCTTTATGTGGTACTGGGGCGAAAATGGCCGCCAGCACATCGGCCACGTCATCGTCGCCGGTGCCGAAAACGCCCACGTGCCCGAAATGCTCGGCTGGGAACGTGCCGACAACCTAACCGAAGCCGTCGCCATGGCCCGCAGCTACATGGGCCGCTCGGCTGAGATCACCATGCTGCATCAGCCGATAATTGGGCTGTGTAACGTTTCGGACTAAAAGTTTTTTATGAAGATCTTTTTCGCTGCAATTTTTTCGATGCTGATCGCGGCTTTCGCCGTCTTTGGCCAGAATTCACGCCCGACGATGCCTTTCGTCGATAAAGGTGCATGTCCGTTCGAGTGCTGCACCTATCGCGATTGGACGGTCGATAAACCGACGGCGGTTCGGTCGGCGATGCGAGATAGCTCGTCGGTCGCGTTTCGCCTGAAAAAAGGCGAGCGGGTTCGCGGGCTTACCGGAACTGTCATAACCTCGCAAGCCGGCGAGGTACGCGTTCTTAAACGCACGAAGATCGGCAAATTCACCGCCCGACCGGGTGACACGCTCTACCTCCTAACCTACGTCGGCGAAGGCTTTCACCGCGTTTGGTACAAGGGCAGGATCACCGAAGAAGAAACCTACGACAAAACCATCTTCCGCCAGATCCGCGAGCCAAAAGCCGTCTGGTGGGTAAAAGTCCGCAATTCGAGAGGCCAAATAGGCTGGAGCCGCGAGCCGGATAATTTCGGGAACAAGGATCAGTGCGGGAATTAATCGGAGTGCGGACACTTCTGTCCGCCCGTGAGAACAATTAGACACACGGACGAGAGTGTCTGTGGTCCGTTATGAAACTATCACCAACAGAAATATTTAAGGGTAAGAAGATATTCTTTATCGGCGGGACGGGCTTTGTGGGGAAGGTTACGTTGTCGATGTTGTTGCATAATTTTCCGGATATCGGGAAGGTCTATGCGACGGTGCGGGCACGGGATGCGGCGGAGTCGAAGATACGGTTTTGGACGTCAATCGTTACGTCGCCGACGTTCGATCCGCTTCGTGAGAAGTACGGTGACGGGTTTGAGGATTTTATTAAGTCTAAAGTCGTGCCGGTAAATGGTGATGTCGGTAACGAGTATCTCGGGCTCGAAGAGAAAGATGCGCGGAAGATCATGCGGGACACGGACGTCATTATAAATGGTGCCGGAAACGTGACGTTCAATCCGCCGCTTGAGTCGGCTTTGCGGACGAATATCAATGGCTCGAACAATATCATCAAGATGGCCCGGATGATGAAAAAGCCGCGTCTTGTGCATGTTTCGACGTGTTTTGTGGCGGGCAAACGGTCAGGGCCGATCTGGGAGAATGAGCCGGTTGTTGGGTATTTTCCGCGAAAGGATGAACTCGTCGGTACCAAATTCGACGTTCACAGAGAGATCGAGGACTGCGCACGTCTCTCCGAACAGGCCCGGCAGGAAGCTGACGACGCGGTGCAGCACGCGAAATTTCGCGAGCAGGCGCGCAATCGGTTTATTGAGGAAGGCCGCGATCCTGATGACGAAGCGGAGCTGAAATCGGCGATCTTTCGCGAACGCAAGATGTGGATCCGAGAGCGGACGACGGAGCTTGGTTCGGAGCGTGCCGAGTATTGGGGCTGGACGAATATCTATACGTATTCCAAGTCGCTCGCCGAGCAGATCATTGCTTCGCAGGACGATATTTTGAAAACGCTCGTGCGGCCCTCGATCGTAGAGTCTTCGCAATCATATCCGTTTCCGGGCTGGAACGAGGGCTTTACGACGACGGCTCCGCTGATCCTGATCGCGCTTCGCGGGCAGCCGATCATTCCGGTTAATGAGAAACTCATCCTGGATATAATTCCCGTGGACATGGTTTCGGGTGCGATCCTGGCGGCGGCGATGAATGTGCTGGTCGACCCAAATCCGCCGCTGGTGTTTCAGGCTTCGTCGGGCGATTCGAACCCGAACGACATGAAACGCATCGTCGGGCTCGTAGGTCTCTATAAACGTCAGCACTTCGAGGAAAAAGAGACCGGCAACAAACTCGCTAACAAGCTCGCCGGAATGGTCGAGGCGATCCCAGTCAAAAATCGCACCTATCAGCTTACATCCGCGCCGATGCTCAACAAGTTGGCAAAGCGTGCCGACACGCTGCTCGACAAGGCCAGCCCGCGTTGGGGCGGCGGGCGGATCGGGAATATCATTTCGGACGTGCGCAAGTCGGTCGAGTCGTTCGAGGCGGCGACGAAGGAGACGATGGACGCGTTTGCGATGTTCAAACCGTTCATGATCGACAACGAGTACTTGTACCGATCGGACAATGTTCGTGCGTTGCAATCGGTCATTCGTGAGAAGGAAAAAGCTCTTTTACCGTGGTATCCGGAAAAGCTCGATTGGTACGATTACTGGCTCAACGTTCATTTCCCCGGAATGCGAAAATGGGTGCTCCCGACGCTTGAGGAAGAGCTGAAGGCGGTCGAAAAGCGTTCTTATACGTATAAAGATCTGCTCGATCTGTTCGACACGTCGGTCAAGCGTTTCCCTACGCGCGTCGCGATGCGAATCGAGCGCGATGGCCGCAAGGAGCAATACACGTACGACGATGTCCGCGAACTGACCTATCGAGCCGCAGGATTCTTCGCGAAAAACGGCATTCAGAGTAACAACCGAGTTATTTTGTTCTCGAACAACATGCCGGAATGGGGAATGACGTATTTCGGCATTTTGAAAGCAGGTGCGACTGCGATACCGATCGATCCGGCTTCGACGGTGGATGAGATCATCGCGTTTGCTAAGGCGGGTGAGGCTTCGGCGGTGGTGATTTCGCCGAAGTTGGCAGGTGAGAATCCTGAGTTGAAGGAGAAGCTTGAGGTGGCTTTTGCAGTGGCGGCAAAAGGCGAGCAGGATGCTCGCCCTCCAGTCGTTTGGACTTTTGATGAGGTATTTGAGATCCAATCGGAGACGGAAGAGGCGAAGCGGAATGCTTTGTTGCCCGTGAAAGTTCCGTCAAATGCGATCGCTTCGCTGATCTTTACTTCGGGTACGACGGGCACGCCGAAAGCGGTGATGCTGTCGCACAAGAATTTCGTCAACATGATCTCGATGCTGTCGTCGGTGCTCGATATGGACATCACCGACGGCGTTCTGTCCGTGCTGCCGATGCATCATACGTTCGAGTTTTCGGCTGGATTTCTGACACCGTTCTCGAATGGAACGCAGATCACGTATCTCAACGAACTCACTGCCGAAGACCTCGCCCGAACGATCGAGAATAGTCACGTCACCGGCCTCGTTGGTGTTCCGGCGTTGTGGGAAATGCTGCATCGCCGCATCAAAACGCGGTTGCGTGAAAAAGGCGATTGGATCGCGGACCTTGCGGACAACGTCATCGAGTTCAACTCGTGGATCCGCGATAACACGCCGTTCAACCTCGGCCCGATCGTCTTTTTCCCGATCCATCAGGGAATGGGCGGGAAGATGCGTTACCTTATTTCCGGCGGTTCTGCATTGAGCGAAAAGGTGCAGAAAGACCTCCACGGCCTCGGCTTCACGGTGCTCGAGGGCTACGGTCTGACCGAATCTTCACCGGTTCTCACCGTTGCTCGTCCGGGCAACAAGATGCTCAAGGGCAGTGTCGGCAAACCGCTGCCCGGAGTCGAGGTGAAGATCGATTCGCCGGACGCGAACGGGGTGGGCGAAGTGCTCGCGCGTGGCCAGAATGTGATGGTCGGCTATTACAACAACGAAAAAGCGACCGACGCCGTGCTGCAGGATCGTTGGCTGAAAACGGGCGATCTTGGAAAGCTGGACGAAGACGGAAATTTATTCATTGTTGGACGATCAAAGGACGTCATTATCGATTCGAACGGAAAGAATATTTATCCCGACGAGATCGAAGATCATTACGGTAAATCACCTTTTATCAAAGAGTTAAGCGTTGTTGGCCTGGCAGATCAGGATGGCGGTGAAAAGATCGCGTGCCTGGTGGTTCCAGATTATGAACACGATATTGCATTGACGCGAACCGAAGTTAACAAGCAGATCGAGACGCATTTTCGAGAGGTTTCGGCGGGGCTCGCGTTCTTCAAACGCGTCAAGGTTCTGCACATCACGCCATTCGAACTGCCGCGCACGGCAACCCGTAAGGTAAAGCGTCCGATGGTCGTCGAGATGCTTCAGACGCTTGAGGAGCGTTCGAGATCTAAAACCAAAACACAGGTAGATGCCAAGGGTGACGACAACATGCTCTGGATCCGCAAGATCGTTGCCAGCGTCTCGAACCGCCCGCTTTCCGACATCGCGGTCGAGGATAAACTGGCCGATCTCGGCTTTGATTCGTTGATGTTCGTTGAGCTTCAGGCTGCCGTTGAGGATGCGGGCGGGCGAATTCCATCGCCGGATACGCTGAACGAAGTTCAGACCGTTCGCGAACTTCTGACGGCGGTTCAGCGGCTCGATAAATCAAAGAAACTTGTCGATGAGCCTAGGGTCGAAGAGAAAAAAGAGGAAGAAGAGATCTTCATCCCGTCGATCATTCGCCGGATCGGCAATGCGGCCGTCGATTTTGCTCAGGACACGCTCTATGATGGCGTTCTAAAAACGCAGATCGAGGGCGAGGCAAACGTACCGGGCCACGTCAATTTCATCGTCGCACCAAATCACACATCTCACATCGATACTGGCTTGGTGAAAAAGGCTCTCGGCAAAGAAACTGCGGAGCAAACCGTCGCGGTTGCGGCAGCCGACTATTGGTTCGACACAAAATATAAACGGGCGTATATGAACAATTTCACTACGCTCGTTCCCATCGAACGTACGGGAAGTTTGCGGCAATCGCTCCGTCATGTAACGCAGATCCTCAACGAAGGCTACAACGCCCTCATCTTCCCCGAGGGCGGCCGGCAGGAATCGGGCCAGATCGCTGAGTTCAAACCGATCATCGGCTACCTCGCCCTCAACCAAAAGATCGGAATTCTGCCGATCTACATCTGGGGCACGTACGAGGCATTTCCGAAGGGAATGATAATCCCAAAGAGCAGCAGTATCGGTGCTAAGGTCGGCGCAAAGGTCGGCAAATTCCTCGATTACGACGAACTCCGCAAAATGACCGAAAGCGTCCCAAACACCGAAGCCTACCGTCTCATCGCCGCTCGCGTCCAGCACGAAGTCGAAAATCTGCGTGACGGCAAGCGGGATAAATTCGATGTTGATGCGATCAGAAAGGTGTGGAAAGCGGAACGTCGGAAATCACGGAAAATTGAGGCTGTGATCGAGGATTAAGCTGGAATATTCTCCGGAAAAAGAAGTGTCAGAAACGAATCTGCTACGGTAAACCTTCGAAAATAGCTTTGCGTATTAATTAGATTTTGGCAGTACCGCCGAACTAGAATTAAATTAATTATGAAATTTACGAATGCCTGTCTTATTTTCCTTTGCATTTTGTTCTCAGTCTTTTCCGCTTCAGGTCAGGCCCTCAGGCTCGAGTATGAGAAGTTCAAGCTTCCGAATGGCCTTGAGGTTGTGTTTCATGTCGATCGGAGCGATCCGGTCGTGGCGGTGAACCTAACGGCTCATGTCGGGTCGGCCCGTGAAAAGCCCGGTCGGACCGGGTTTGCTCATTTGTTTGAGCATCTTCTGTTTCTCGAGTCTGAAAACCTTGGCAAAGGCGGGCTTGATAAGCTGACGGCGCGGATCGGCGGTTCCGGTGCGAACGGATCGACCAGTACGGACCGAACGAATTATCTGCAGACCGTTCCGAATGACGCGCTAGAGAAAATGCTGTGGGCTGAGGCTGACAAGCTCGGCTGGTTCATCAATACTGTGACCGATCCGGTCCTCGCAAAGGAAAAGCAGGTTGTTAAAAACGAGAAGCGGCAAAGCTACGACAATGCTCCTTATGGCCACACGAGCTATGTGATCGATAAGGCGGCCTGTCCTGAGGATCATCCATACAACTGGCAGGTGATCGGCTCGCTCGAAGATCTTCAGAATGCGACGCTTGACGACGTCAAGGAGTTTTACCGCCGCTGGTACGTGCCGAACAATGTGACTCTAGTAGTCGCGGGCGATTTTGACACAGTGCAGGCGAAAAAATGGGTCGAGAAGTATTTCGGCGAGATCAAGCGTGGGCCTGAGATCCCGCCGCTCACGAAACGCCCGTGCGTTGTCAAAGAGAATGTCCGGCTCTATCACGAGGACAATTTCGCTCAGTTGCCTGAGTTGAACTACGCCTGGACCGCAGTCGAACTGCTCCATCCTGATTCTTACGCTCTCGATGTTCTTGCAGCGTATCTCACCGAGGGCAAGAAGGCTCCGTTTTACAAGGTTTTGGTCGAAGAGAAGAAGCTGACGTCTGACGTCAATATGTCCAATGAGAACGCTGAACTCGCCGGTAAAGTGCAGCTGCAGGTCAGGGCTTTTGAAGGCAAAGACCTCGATGAGGTCGCCGGTGCCGTAGCCGAGGCGTTCGCGCGATTTGAGAAAGAGGGTATTTCTGAAGCAGACATCAACCGAATTAAAGCAGGACAGGAACGTCGGTTTTACAATGCCGTCGCAAGCGTTCTGGGCAAGTCGGCCCAGCTTGCCCAGTGTAACTATCTCGCCAACGACCCCGGTTGTGCAGAAAAAGAGATCCAAAGGATCCTAAGTGTGACGCCGGCCGATGTGATGCGTGTTTACAACAAGTATATCAAGGGACAGAAATTTGCTGCCACGAGCTTTGTTCCCAAGGGCAAGGTCGCTCTCGCTCTGGAAAATTCGAAAAAGGCCGAGGTCGTTGAGGAAAAGATCGTCACTGGTGCCGAAGACCCGGTCGATCCGAATGTCGAGGCTAAATACGAGCGAACTCCGTCTTCATTTGACCGCAGCGTCGAACCTCCTTACGGTTCGCCATCGCAGGTGAAGGTGCCGGCGGTTTGGGAAGACAAGCTGTCGAACGGAATGCGGGTTTACGGCATTCAGAATACCGAGGTTCCGCTCGTTCAGTTTGAGATCGTGGTCGATGGCGGGCTGCTTCTCGATGATATCAACAAGGTCGGCGTTGCCAATCTGATGGCCCGAATGATGACCCAGGGAACCGCGAAAAAGACCCCGCAGGAACTCGAAGAAGCGATTCACCAGCTTGGTGCCTCGATAAACGTCAGTGCCGGAACGGAAGATATCCGGATCGGTGTAAACACGCTCGCAAAGAATTACGATGCGACGCTCGCTCTCGTCGAAGAGATCCTGCTCGAACCGCGTTGGGATGCCAAGGAATTTGACCTGCTCAAACAAAGTACGCTCAGCCAGATCCGTCAGCAGTCGGCGAACCCGAATGCGATCGCCCAGATCGCGTTCAATACGCTCATCTATGGCAAAGATAACATTCGCTCACGCAGCATTCTCGGCAACGCCGGATCCGTCGGAGCGATAACGCTCAATGACGTGAAGGCGTTTTATTCGAAGAACATCTCGCCGTCAGTCGCTCGAGTTCACATCGTCGGAGCGATCGACAAAGCCAAAGTAGTGAGCTCGTTCAAGAACATCAACAGCCGATGGGCGGCGAAAAACGTCCAGATCCCTGTCTATGAGACACCGGCTGCGCCGGCTAAATCGCAGGTTTATTTTTACGACGTTCCGGATGCAAAACAGTCCGTTCTCAGGTTCGGCTATCCGGCTCTTGCCGCGACCGACGCGGATTTTTATCCGGCAAACGTCATGAACTACATCCTCGGCGGCGGCGGTTTCGCGTCGCAGTTGACGCAGCAGCTGCGTGAAGGGAAAGGCTACACCTACGGTATCGATTCGGCATTCTCGGGAACAAAGAGTCCGGGAGCGTTTGTGATCGCGGGCGGCGTGCGAACCAACGTCACGCTCGAATCAGCTCAACTCGTCAAAAGTATTCTGCAGGACTTCGGCAAAAACTATAACGATAACGATCTGGAAACCACGAAAGGCTTTCTGATCAAGAGCAACGCCCGGGCCTTCGAAACAGCCGGTGCTAAGCTCAATATACTCGAAAATATCAGCAAATACGGCTGGAAATACGATTACGTCAAAGAACGCGAACAGATCGTCAAAGGCATGACGGTAAGTAAGGTCAAAGACCTGTCGGCAAAATATCTCGACTCCGACAAGATGATCTGGCTCGTGGTGGGCGATGCCAAGACACAATTGCCAAGATTGAAAGAACTCGGGTTTGGTGATCCGATCGTTATTAGCAAGTAAATCAGGAAAGTTAACCACATAGGAACACAGTTCACATAGATTTTTCGGCTATGTGTTCGATGTTCCTATGTGGTTTAAAAAGGCTCCTAGACAGTTATAGTTTTTGAGGCGAGTGCGGTTAATATTTTCGTATGCACAACATTCTGCGAAAACAGTTTCGGTTGATCGTTCTTTCACTATCTGCGGCAGCAATATTGCTGTCATCAGCGAATGCTCAGACCGTAGATCGTAAAGCAATGGCTGAAAATGTTAAGGCTGAATTCTTACACGCCTGGAACGGCTACAAGCAATACTGCTGGGGCCACGACGACCTCAAGCCGCTGTCTAAAACCTGTCGTAATTGGTACGGGCAGTCTATATTGATGACGCCGGTCGATGCTCTGGATTCGATGTATTTGCTCGGGTTTAAGAAGGAAGCGGATACAACGCGGGAATACATTACTAAGAATCTGTCGTTCGATAAGGATATTTCGGTACAGAATTTTGAGATCACGATCCGCATTCTCGGCGGCTTGCTGTCGAGCTATCAGATAACGGGCGATAAGAAGCTGTTGGCGTTGGCCGACGATCTCGGAACGCGGCTGCTGCCGGTTTTTGATTCGCCGACCGGGTTGCCGTATAAAAACGTCAATCTAAAGACCGGAAAAACAAGCGGTGTCGTTTCTAACCCAGCCGAGACCGGAACGCTCCTGATCGAATTTGGCACCCTTGCGAAGCTCACCGGCAAGCAGGTCTATTACGACAAAGCAAAACGGGCACTCGTCGAGACCTACAACCGCCGCTCGCCGATCGGCCTGATCGGCACAAATATTAACGTTGAGACGGGCAAATGGACAAATCCTGACAGCCACGTTTCGGCGGAGATCGATTCGTACTACGAGTACCTGCTCAAATGCGCGATCCTTTTCGGCGACAAAGATTGCCAGAAAATGTGGGACGAAGGCATCGCGGCCGTCAATTTGCACCTTCGCGACGAAGTGAACGGCGGATTGTGGTACGGGCATTCGGATATGAATTCCGGCAAGCGGACCGAAACGACGACCGGTGCTCTCGATGCGTTTTTCCCGGGGTTACTAGCGCTTGGCGGCGATCTGAATCGAGCCCGTGCGCTGCAGGATTCGATGTTCAAAATGTGGCAGGTCAACGGCATCGAGCCTGAGGTTTACAACTACAAAACAGGCAAAACCGAATCCGCCGGCTACCCACTGCGGCCCGAGATCGTGGAGTCGACGTACATTCTGCACTATTACACAAAAGACCCGAAATACCTGACAATGGGCAAGCAGATGTTTGAAGATCTCGTCAAATACACAAGGCATGACGTCGCCTACGCCGGGCTGAAAAGCGTCGTGACCAAAGAAAAAACCGACTACATGCACAGCTTCTTGTTTGCCGAGACATTCAAGTATTTTTACCTGCTGTTTGCTCCGGAGAAAACTTTGGATTTTAAGAATATAGCGTTTAATACGGAAGCACATCCGATTAAAAAGACTTGGAAATAGAAGAAAGAGTTAGCTACTGAGGGCACAGAGACAGTGAGCTATTTACGTGAACTCACCCAGCTCTGTGCACTCTGTGGCTAAAAATTCCTATGGCTAAATCGAAAGCGATAACAAAGGCAGAAAAGCGCATCCTCATTACGGGTGGAACGGGATTTTGGGGGACGCATGTCGTGCGGCAGTTCCTCGATGCCGGGGAAAAGAACCTGAAGGTCATGGCGTCGAGCATTCCCGAATGGATGAAGGACGCGGGCGTCAAGGCGGTCGAAGGGTCGGTGGCGAGCCGCGATGACGTCGCGAAAGCGTGCAAGAATGTATCTGCGATCTTTCATCTTGCGGGAAAGGTTTCGCGGGATAATGACGACGCGGCGGCAATGAATAAGGTTCATCTTGAAGGCACGCGTTTATTGTGCGAGGCGGCTCGCGAAGCCGGTGTAGCGACGATGGTCTTGGCTTCGTCGAGCGGGACGATCGCGGTCAGTGAGACGGATCAGGTCGTTGACGAGACGTTTCCGCAGCCGATCGAGATACTGACGCGATGGGCGTATTACGCTTCGAAATACTACCAGGAACGTGCGGCGTTAGAGAATTTTAGTGGCGAGGGCCAGAAGCTCGTGATCATGAATCCGTCGCTGCTGCTCGGGCCAGACGATGAGCGTTTAAGCTCGACAAAGCCGGTGCTTGATTTCCTCGCCCGCAAGATCCCGTACACGCCGAGCGGCGGATTGAATTTTGTCGATGTTCGGGATGCGGCGGCGGCGTTCATCTCGGCGCTTGAGAAAGGAAAACATCAGGAAAAATACCTGCTTGGCGGCGAGAATATGACATTCGAGCAGTTCTTTGGGCGTCTCGAAAGGCTGAGTGGGGTTTCGGCTCCAATGTTTAAAGTGCCGAAAAAACTCGCGATGGCCGGCTCGAGCGTGATCAGTTCGATCTACAAAAATTGGGGCAAACCGTCTCCGGTCGCCCCGAACGAGGTCGAGCAGGCCGAGTATTTCTGGTATTTCGATTCGACGAAGGCAGAAGAAGAACTCGGATTTTCTGCCCGCGACCCACAGGAAACCCTGCAGGATACGATCTCGTATATCCGGGAGAATGTTCTCGGCGGCGGCGTTTTTAAATAGTCTCCGACAAGCGGGACGCTTGCGCTCCAGTCAGTTTTTCCCAAAGAAAAAGAAGAAAAAAATCGCTGCGTGCCGCATATTGACTTTGTTTGCGTAGCCTTTGGCGCGGCGTGAGCTGTCTTCGACGGTGCCGTTTGAATTGACGTAGCCGAGCGTCGAGCGGCTGGAGTTTTCGACCGTGCCGTTGGAGTTGATGTAGCCGAGAGTTCGGCGACTGCTGTCTTCGACCGTGCCGTTGCTGTTTAGGTAGCCGAGCGTTCGGCGGCTTGAGTCTTCGATGGTGCCGTTCGAATTGATGTAACCGAGTGTTGAGCGACTGGAATTTTCGACAGTTCCGTTTCCATTTAGATAGCCGATGGTCCGGCGGCTGCTGTCTTCCAACATCTGGGCAAATGTACTGACGGCCATCACAACCGTCATCGCAAATAAGATCAAAATCCTTTTCATAGATCCTCCGTTTTTGGTTCTGCGTCTGTTTTAGAACGCACGAAAACCTTGGAACCTGCAAAAATTATCAGCCCTATTAATATAGCGACCACGACCGCGATGCCTTCTTTTGCGAAATCAACGTTTGTCAGCAGCCAGATTATTAGTGCGATCGACAGCAAAGCAGCGCCAACGCCGAGCGGTACGGAGAATGGAGCTTGTGGAATATCCTTTCGCCTGCGAAATATTGGCAACGCAAGACAGGTCGTCGCGTAAACGATCAGTCGCGTGATCGTCGCGATCGCGACGGCGGTGAGAAATGATGACTGGATAGTTAGGATCAGGATGACGATCGCTGTCGCGATGATCGCGACATACGGCGTCTTGAATTTTTGATGCGTCTTCTCAAAAACTGCCGGCAGGTCTTTCTGCTCGGACATCGCAAAAAGCATTCTCGTCGAGCTGAGAACGCCAACGTTCAGATTACCAAAGATCGAGATCAACGCCCCAACCGTGATGAACGCTGCGCCAAATCCGCCGAGGAAAACGGTCGAGGCGTCTGCTATTGGGCGTTCGGAAGTTGCCAGACCAGGCAGGGTTCCGATGCTGACGATCTGGACGAAGATGTAAAAAACGGCGACGATCACGATTCCGACGATTAGACCGAAGGGAATGGTTTTTCCCGGCTCTTTAGTTTCGCCCGAGAGCACAACAGAGGCTTCAAAACCGACGAAAGCGTAGATCAGCAGCAGGACGGCACTAGAGAACTTTGTGTAGTCGGGAACGACCTCGAAATTAAAATTTGCGGGCTGAAGGAAGAACATTCCGACGACGGCAAAGACGAGCAGCGGCAATAGTTTACCGATGGTAAAAACATTCGTCATCAACGCCGATTCGCGTATGCCTATTAGGTTTACCGCGGTGATGATAAGAACGACCAAGCTAACGAAGAATATTCGCAGATAGCCCTCGTTCGCGCCGGGAACGAAGAAGCCGAGATAGGTGACGAGCAGGTTGCAGTTCGCGGCGAAGGTCGCCACGCGGACGACCCAATAAAGCCAACCGACCTCAAAACCAACCGCCGAGCCGAACGCTTCGCGGGCGTAAAGATACGGTCCGCCGGTCGTTGAAAAGCGGCTCGCGACCTCGGCGTAGCACAGCACGATGAGCCCAATTATCAATGCACACGCGACAAAAGCCACGAGGCTCCACGAGCCGATTTGAGCAAAGACCTTTGCCGGCAAGCCGAAAATTCCCGCACCGATAACGGTGTTGACGACGATCGCCGTAAAATCAAAACGGCCGAGGCCGCGTACAAGTTTTTCGTCGCTCATATTTTGCAGAAGCCCGCACGTAAGCAGGGGCGATTCCCTTAACGTTGTGTGAATCGCCCTTGCTCACGCGCGGGCTTTCGCACCTTGGTTCCGCCGGGAGATTTCGGCTATACTTTAGAAACCGCTTTCCGTAAAAGATAACACAGGTGAGAAAAATGAGAAGAATCGTTTCGATCTTAGCACTGGTCGGCTGCATAGTCTCGATCGCCGCCGCGCAGGATGGTGGTAAAGCGGTCGAGATCATTAAGCCGAAGGATTATAAAGCTCCGGCGATGACGTCCTCGGCGGACTTGAAGAAGCTTGTCGATGATGCGGCAGGTTCGGTGATGAAAGAGTTTGGAACTCTTAAGGCCGAGGAATTTGCGATCACGCTGATCGACCTGCGGGACGGCAAGAAGTTCAACTGGGCAGAGTATCGCGGCGAAGTTCCGATATATCCCGCGAGCGTCGTCAAGATGTTCTACCTCGCGGCCATTGAACGCCAGCTCGAGGACAAAAAGGTCACGATGACCAAGGAACTCGAACGCGGGCTGCATGACATGATCGTCGATTCGTCGAACGAGGCGACGCAGTACATTCTCGATGTGCTGACCGACACGTCAAGCGGCGCCGAGATGCCGCAGAAGCAATTCGAAGAGTGGCAAAACAAACGAAACCGCGTCAACCGCTGGTTCTCGTCGATGGGCTATACGAATATCAACGTCAATCAGAAAACCTTCTGCGAGGACGCCTACGGCATCGAGCAGCAGTCGCGTAATTACAAGGGTCAGAACCGCAACATGATCACGACCAACGCGACCGCGCGCTTGCTCGCCGAGATCGTGACCGGAAATCTCAACACGCCTGAGCGAACCGCTAGGATGACGAATTTGCTCAAACGCGACCCGTTCTTAAAATCGAGCGACCCTGACAGCCAATCCGTCGGATTCACTGGAAAGCTCCTTATCGACCGCAAGATGACGGACTCGAAACTCTGGTCAAAAGCGGGCTGGACGAGCAAAGCCCGCCATGACGCAGCGTATGTTGAAACCGGCGACGGGCTGAAATTTGTGATCGTTGTGTACACGGAGAATCATGCAAATGAAAAGGAGATCATTCCTGCGATCGCCGGGAAAGTGATCGATGGGATGAGAAAATAAGAAATAGAACGGAGCGGAGCCAGCTAGTTATGAGGAGAATTGAGATGAGAACCAGATGTTTACTATTTGTTTTGATGCTGGTGATGCCGGCAGCTTTCTTTGCCCAAGGCAGCTATATAAAGCCGCCCAAAGAGATAATGGATGTGCTCGATGCTCCGGTGATACCGTCGACTTCGATCTCGCCTACTCGAGACAAGATCGCTTTGCTTGAACCGCTTCGTTATCCGCCGATCTCGGAATTGGCTCAGCCGATGCTGCGTATTGCGGGCCTTCGGATCAATCCGAACACGAACGGCCAGCATCGCCAGCCCTATTCGGTCTCGCTGACGCTCAGGAATGTTGCGGACGGTAAGGAAACAAAAGTAGCCGTTCCGGCCGGGGCTCAATTGATCTCGGCATCGTGGGCGCCTGACGGCAAGCACATCGCGGTCGGTAACGTTACGCCGACCGGCGTCGAGCTGTGGATCGTCGACACGGCGACCGCGAAAGCGACGAAGGTCAACGGTGTGAAGATCAACACCGCATTTGGAGGGTTTGGCTGGGAAGATTCGAAAACGATCTCGGCTCAGCTTGTTCCTTCAAAACGCGCGCCGGCACCGGCATATCAGAATCTGATCCCGAGTGAGCCGAATATCCAGGAAACGTCGGGCCGCGCGAGTGCGATCGCGACGGTCCAGGATCTGCTGAAAACGCCGAACGACGAGCGTTTGTTCGAATATTACTGCACGTCACAGATCGCCCTGATCGACATCGGCGGCAAGGTCCGCGAGATCGGGCCGCCGGCTTTGTACGACAGTGCGAGCTTTTCGCCTGACGGCAAGTACATTCTTGTTTCTCGCATCGAGCGTCCGTTCTCGTACCTGTTCCCGTACAGCCGTTTCCCGAAAAAGGTCGAGATATGGGATTCGACCGGCAAAATGGTCAGCCTCGTCGCCAGCGTTCCGCTGCAGGACAGCGTGCCCTCGGGCGGCGTGCAGACCGGGCCGCGTGGTTACAGTTGGGTTCCGGTCGAACCGGCCACGCTGATGTGGAACGAAGCTCTCGACGGCGGCAACCCGAAAACGAAGGTCGCCTTCCGCGACAAGCTTATGAAATTCTCGGCACCTTTCACCGGCACCGCGACCGAGGTTTTGAAGACCGAGCATCGTGCCCAGGGGCGCCAGTTTGGTGAGAAAGATGGCTTGATGTGGTTCGGCGATTTTAATCGCGACACGGCAACGCGTCGTGCGTTCGTCACCGACTATCGCAATCCCGTGAACGTCAAAAAGATCGTCGACCTTAATGTCAACGACCGCTATAACGACATCGGCAGTCCCGTGATGAAGCAGCTTCCGAACGGAAACAATGTGATCCGGCAGAACGGCGACGAAGTATTTCTGACCGGAACCGGAGCCTCGCCGCAGGGCGACCGTCCGTTTTTCCGCCGCATGAACCTCAAAACCGGCAAGATCGACGAGATCTGGCGTGCCGGAACCGAGGAATACGAGACATTTGCCGGGATGATAGATGACAACGGGATGAGCTTCTTCACCCGAAAGGAATCGATCAGCGAGCCGCCGAATATCTTCCAACGTCAGGCTTGTCCGGCAGGACAGATCTGCACGGCGCTCGCATATAAGCAGATCACCGATTTCAAAGATCCGGCTCCGCAGCTTCGCGGTATCAAGAAGCAATACGTTCAGTACAAACGTGCGGACGGCACGCCGCTCTCATTCACGCTTTATCTGCCGCCCGGCTACAAAGAGGGAACTCGCTTGCCCGCGGTCGTCTGGGCATATCCGGAGAGTTTTACGGACGGTTCGCTTGCCGGACAGGTTTCGGGTTCGACAAACCGGTTTACGCAGATCGGCGGCATTTCACACTTGTTCTTGCTGCTTCAAGGCTATGCGGTGCTCGACAATGTCTCGATGCCGATCGTCGGTACTCCCGAGACAAAGAACGATACATTCGTCAAACAGATCGTCGATTCGGCAAAGGCTGCGATCGATAAAGCGGTCGAAATGGGCGTCGTTGACCGCGATCGTATCGGCGTTGGCGGACACAGCTATGGAGCGTTCATGACCGCGAATCTGCTCGCCCATTCCGACCTTTTCCGGGCAGGGATCGCACGCAGCGGCGCGTACAATCGAACATTGACGCCGTTCGGCTTTCAGGATGAAACTCGCAACTTCTGGGAAGCGACCAAGATCTATGAGGACGTTTCACCATTCTACTTCGCCAACAAGATCAACGAGCCGATCCTCATGATCCACGGCGAAGCCGACAACAACCAGGGCACATTCCCGATCCAATCCGAACGCCTCTTTGCCGCGATCAGCGGTCTCGGCGGTACGGCGAGATTGGTAATGCTCCCACTTGAATCCCACGGCTACGCGGCGAAGGAATCTACGGAACACACGTTATACGAGATGGTCCAGTGGATGGATAAGTATGTGAAGAATGCTAGACCGCGTAGTGCTGCGAGTTCTACCAGCAAACTGGAAACGCAGGATGATCGGGTGATCACGCCGATGTATTTGCCTTAGCTGGATGTCATCGGACGTTAGAAGGCTGTCTGAAAAGGCAGCCTTTTTTGTGAATTTTTGTGTTTTTTCGCTTTTTGTCAAACTTTACCAAGGATTACCCCATTAAAAGTGTGAATCGATTCACACTTTTCTAAAAAATAAAGCTGAAACGCCGTAAATATTGGGTTTTAAGAATGTGGCACGTGCCACAACGGCTTGGATCCGGGAATCGATTGGTAGAGGAAAAAGCGCCGTTTTCGAGGCAGGTTGGCGAATTTGGTAGAGGTTTTTGTGAGATTGGTCAAAGGTGGTGAAAACGAGAGAATTTGCCGCAAAAAGAATTTTGGACGCGTGAGTGGATGGGCGTAAACCCGGCAGAATTATTGAATGTCCATGACCTCGATAACGTTGCCGGGCGAATGGAATTGTAGCGATGGGTTTTCGTTGAAAACATTCGCTCCGCCTGCAAGGAAGTCTTCCGCCGCCTCGCGGTCGATCGGTCTTGAGAAAAGGAAGCCCTGACCGATCGAGCAGCCGAGAGTGCGGAGCTTTTCGAGCTGTGAGACGGTTTCGATACCTTCGGCGACAACCTCGATGTTGAGATTTTCGCCGAGCATGAGGATGGTTTTTACGATCGCTCCGCTTTTTTCGTCGGTGTCCATGATGTTGATGAACGAGCGGTCGATCTTGAGGCGTTCGAATGGGAAACGCTGTAAATAGCTAAGTGATGAGTAGCCCGTGCCGAAATCATCTGTTGAGAGATTGACACCGAGCTGGTCGAGATCGGAGAGGACTTTTAGCGAGCGTTCGCTGTGTTCCATAACGGTGCTTTCGGTGACCTCGAGCTTGAGCTGGCTCGGCTTCAGATCAGTGTCGGCGAGAATTTCCTTGACCTGTGAGGTCAGATTGGGGTGCATGAGCTGTTTTGCCGAGAGGTTAACGCTGACGGAGAGATCCATCTGGAACCGCCGCTGCCATTCAGCGATCTGCCTACAGGATTCTTCGAGGATCCATTTTCCGATGGGAATAATAAGCCCTGTCTCCTCAGCAACGCTCACAAACTCGTTTGGCCCGACAAGTCCGTGAACCGGATGCCGCCAGCGGATCAGAGCCTCAAATTCCTTGACGCGGCCAGTCGTCATTTCGACGATCGGCTGGTAGAGCACCTCAAATTCGTTGCGCTCGACCGCATGCCGCAGATCTGTTTCGACCTGGAGCAGGTTCATGTTGCGAACGTGCATCTCGGTGTCGAATATCTCGTGCCGAGCCTTGCCCGATTCTTTCGCACGATACATCGCTGCGTCCGCATCGCGAAGGAAATCCTCGGCCTGACGGTGAACGTCATTCGACACGATAATGCCGATACTGGCGGTCGTGAAGACCTCGTAATTATCGATCCTGAATGGCTCGGAGATGCGAGCTTGCAGGCGTTCCGCGACTCTGATGACCTCGCTCGTCTCGCCGCTGCGATTAAGGAGGATGGTAAACTCATCACCGCCGAGACGTGCGACCACGTCGCCGGGCCGGACGCAGCTCGTCAGCCGTTCGGCGATCGCGATCAGGAGTTTGTCGCCAACCGCGTGGCCTAGACTGTCGTTAATTACCTTAAAGCGATCGAGATCGAGGAAGAGAACGGCGAATTTTGCAAAAGAGCTGTTATCCGATCGCTCTACTGCCTGCCGCAGGTGATTCATGAAAGAAACGCGGTTCGGCAGGTCTGTCAGAGTATCGTGCAGGGCATAGTGCCGCAGCCGTTCTTCGGCTTGCGTTCGCTCGGTAATATCGCGAAAACAAGCGACGCGGCCAACGGGTTTTCCTTCGAGATATTGCGGTTGGGAATATCGTTCGAAGATACGTCCGTCTTTCAGCTCAAGTATTTCGGTTGCGACCGCCTCGGGATCGGAATAGACATCTTCCAATTGACGGCGAAAATCTTCGGTATCGCGGATCTGCCCTGTAATTAGTTCGATGAGCTTTTGCCCGTCTTTGCTATCGATCACATCGTCGTCGATGCCCCACATTTCTACGAATTTTCTATTGCAGGTAACGATCTCACGTTCGAGACTCATTACGACTATGCCGTCCGCGGTGGATTCAAATGTTGAGGATAATAGGGATAAGGCGTTGTGAAGCGATATTTCCGCTTGCCTGCGGTGGGTAATGTCGCGTCCGATCCCTTGAACACCGACCGGCAAACCATCAACGACGATAAGACGGGTGCTTATTTCCAACACTACTCGTTCGCCGTTCTTGGCGATGATCTCGATCTCATAGGTAGCAGGCATCTGCCCGTCGAGTTTCTTTGCGGTCATCGTTCGGGCTTTATTTAGAAACTCCGGTGCAACAACTTGGGCGATGTTCTTGGTCAGAGCCTCCTCTCGCGTGAAGCCCGTGATTATCTCGCCCGCACGATTGAGCGATGTGAAGTTTCCTTCCAGATCGTGTGTGTAGATCAAGTCGTTCGCATTCTCAAAGAGATCACGGAATCGCGATTCGCTTACTTTCAGAGCTTCTTCGGCATTGAGCCGCTCGGTGATATCCTGAATCGTGCCCACCATTTTAACGGGTGCGCATGTGCTTTCGTCGTATTCTGTTTCGGCCTTGCCACTGAGTAGCCGGATCCGGCCGTCGGGCAGAACGATGCGAGCTTCGAGGTCGAGAAATCGCCTATTAAGTACAGCTTCACCAAAACAATGGCTGACACGCTCTCGGTCGTCTGGATGAACCGCGTTGTAAATGAATGAACTTGAGATCTCAACTTCTTGCGGTTCGTATCCGAATATCCTGTAAACCTCATCCGACCAGGTCACGATGTTGTCGTTGGCGTCATTGATGTTGTGGATCTCGAGTTCCCAACTGCCAAGATGAGTGATCCGCTGGGCGGCGGCGAGGTTTTCCTCGCTTTTGCGCAGGGCCTGTTCGGTGGCCTTTCGCTCTGTGATGTCGCGGGCGATCCCTTGGACGGCGATCGGAACACCGTCTTTGGTGATCACACTGCTGTTGACTTCCAGCGTGGCCCGGGTCCCATCCTTTCGCAGGCAATCCACTTCGTAGACGGTCTGATCGGCATCGCCCGCGATCTTTTTGGCAAGTTGAAGCTTGACCAGTTCAGCGTGCTCAGGCACGATGACGGATCGCATATTCAGAGTTAAAGCTTCCTCACGGCTATAGCCGAAGATACGCTCGCCTGCCTGATTGATCGATATATAGTTGCCCTCAAGGTCGTGGACATAGATGATGTCGTTGGCGTTCTCGAAAAGCTGCCGGTATCGGGCCTCACTTTGCGTGATCGCATCGTTGGCCCTTTTATTTTCGGTCACATCACGCCAGAGGACCATTCCGGCAAAGATGCTGCCGTCTTCTTCGCGGACAGGTCGCACGTGCGTTTGAAATGCTCCCGTTTCGATCTCGCTGTCAATTACAATGTCTTCACCGGCGAGTGCACGGCGGTAGTAGCCGACCCATTCATCGGATATCTCAGGCGGAAAGACCTCGAAAATAGTTTTATCCTCAAACATCTCCGGGGTCCAGCTATGGTTGCGAAGCTGTTCGCCGTCGGCGAGTGTGTAGCGAAGATCGTGATCAAAAATGAGTACGGAAGTTTTCGGGATGGTGCGGGCAAGCGTTCGGTACAGTTTTTCTCGCTTCTCGAGCTCATGCTGGGCAAGCTTGCGTTCAGTGACATCCAGAATGACCCCCTGCCAGCAGATCGGCACACCAGAACTATCTTTAACAAAACAACTTCGGTCACGAACCCAAACTATACGACCATCTTTGCAAACGATCCGATATTCAAAATCAATGGCTTCGCCTTTTTTCATTGCGAGGCGGGTTTTTGTCAGAATTTCGTCGCGATCGTCAGGATGCATGACACGATCCCAAATGTCGTCCTGGGTGAGCCAGTCATTCAGCGGGTAGCCGAATTTCTCAAATGTGGGGCTGATATAAAGCGGAGTATGCGGCGATCCTGCCGCGACGGCGTAGAACATCACGGGCAGACTTTCGATAAAACTGCGGTACGTTCCTTCACTAACCTGTATCTCAGGAGAAGACATCTTTGAAGATTTTTGTCGCTTTTTCGCCATATTTGACAGACCTTATTCTAAAGTTCCATCCACATCGGAAGATCTAGCCACGGTAGCGGCTCAATAACTTTAAGTTAAGCAAATAAGAGGTTTGCAGGTCTGTGGATTAGATCGCAGTGAGGCACATTTGGTGATGGCTGCCGAGGACGCGGCAAAATGACCCAATTCATCATAACATCTCGCATTATTCGCTGACCAGCTTTTTTTATCGTGCTAGAATACGAAAAAGTTCAACGGAAACTAACAATATGAAGAATATTTATGCCTCGCTGCTCGTCCTCATTTTTGCTCTAACTGTCACCGCCCAAAAGATGCCGGCCGGAGCCGATACAAAGCTCTGGGAAAAGGCACTGAAGATCCACCAAAAAGCGATAGTCGTCGATGGTCATAACGACATCACGACACCGCTGGTCGATGCGGATTACGATCTGCGAAACAGCTCGATCGGGAAATTCCAGCCCGGCGGCGACCCGATGCACACGGACGTTGCAAGATTAAAGGCAGGCGGTATCACGGGCGAATTCTTCGCCATCTATGTTTCCGGTACCACGATGAAAACCGGCGGAGCGATGCATCGAGCGGTGGACATGATCGATGCGACCTATCGCGAGGTCGAGCGAAATCCGGCGAGCTTTTCATCATGCACGACTGCTGCCGAGATACGCAATGCTAAAAAGCAAGGGAAAACGTGCATTCTCATGGGGATCGAGGGCGGTTATGTGATCGAGGATTCGCTCAAGGCTCTGAGGATAATGTATCGGCTCGGCGTTCGCTACATGACCCTGACCCACAATGTCGCCACAAATTGGGCTGACGCCCATCGTGACGAAAAGAACGGCGGACTGACCGATTTCGGCAAGGAGGTCGTTCGCGAAATGAACCGGCTCGGGATGTTCATCGATATCTCGCATGTTTCCGTCAAAACCATGAACGATGCCCTCGATGTCTCGACTGCTCCGGTCATCGCGTCGCATTCCGGGGCCCGTGGAGTTAACGACCATACGCGTAACGTTCCCGACGATGTTCTCAAACGCGTCGCTAAAAATGGCGGCGTCATCATGGTCAATTTCTACCCGTCATTCCTCGACGAGCGCACCAATAGTGAGGAAAACGCCCGGACCGCTAAGCTGAAAGATCAGGTCGAGGCTATTAACCTGAAATTCAAAGGAGATCAAGCAGCGATCAACGAAGCGATCCGTAAACTCGAGGAGGCAAATCCGATATACGTGCCGAGCTACGCCCGGATAGTTGACCATATAGACTACATCCGGAAAGTTACAGGCTCTATCGACAACGTCGGCCTCGGTTCCGATTTCGACGGCGTCCCGTTCCTGCCAGCCGGAATGAATGGAGCCGAAGACCTGCCGCTCGTCACCTACGAAATGCTCCGTCGGGGCTATTCGGAGCCCGATATCAAAAAAGTCCTCGGTGAGAACCTGCTGCGGGCGATGGCTCAGATGGAAAAGGTTGCCGGAAATAGGCAGATCAGCGGGCAGGGAAGTTTGAAGAAGATAAAGTAGGACTACCTAATATATTGAAAACGAGTATGCAATTGTTCTTAGACTCGTTACAGGTCGCCCGTTCTTGATGCCCGGCTTAAATCCAATTTTTTCTGCGGCTACGTAAGCTTGTTCCGTAAGCCCATTGGCTAAAGCCTTAACTGGCATTGCTGCCGTAACTTTCCCTTCGCGGCTAAATAGGCATATGAGAACTATGGTGCCTGTAGTATCGCTTTTCCGGGCAGCGTCGGTGTAGCCAGGCGGGGATTTCGCTGTGATCATTAGCTCCGTGTCTAATTCCGCATTTGAATAGACCGCGTCTTGGTTAACGGCTTTATCAAGTTCGTATAGGAATCTTGATTTCATTATCCACTCGTTTTCTTTTGAGAGTTGCCCCTTCAATTCGAAAGCTCGCCGCGCCGCCTTGGCCGCAATTGTTAGCTTTGGGGCAAATTCCTGTAGAAAAGTTGACAAGGACATTCCGGCAACCGGCTTGTCGTCCGCAGCGGGAAGCCGCTTCCTAATTTCACCCTCGACAACTCGGTATCCTCGTTTGACCGACTTATCGTAGGCTTTTTTTGCATCCTTTTCGTTCGCTAGATTTTCGTACGCACGGCCAAGATAATATAAGTCTATGAAGCTGTCGCTATCTTTCAGAGCTTTCACTGCTCCCGCAAAATCGCCTTTATTCAATAGGGCGATCCCGTCCCTGTTTTCCGATTCCTGAGCCGAAATGCGTATCGTAAACGCTGCAAAAGTAATAACTAGTGCAATTATGTTTGATCTTTTGAATGACATAAATTTTGGGATTTGTGGAATATTAAAGATTGTCAACAACTCCAATGTTACCACAATCCCGAACACGTAAAATTAAGAAGGCGGATCGAGTCCGCCTTCTTCCTAAGCAGTTCTTAGTCTTCCCCGGTGATTTGGGCGAGCCTATCTCCGGGCGAATAGTTCACCCGGCGGACTTCGCGTATTCTCGCATCATCCAACCGTCCTTCGACGATCTCATAACCAAGCAGCGCAAATACGCGGCCGCGGAGGAATATAGGGCGGGCGTTGCCGTACCAGTCGACGCATGAGGCTTTGCAGCGGTCGTTGGTCGAGGTGTTTTTTGCCTCTAGTTCGCCGACCTGGCTGAGGTTATTGTCGTTGTTGCGGATGAAGATCACGGCGGCCGAATCTTCGGTCAGGTGACGATACCCTGGGCGTCCCTCACGCGCGATTGCCAGGCCGAGCAGGCCGCTGTCGTTGCCGTCGGGTTTGTAGAAAAATCCGTGGCTACGCAATTCGCCCTGCGACGCGTTCTTGCGCACATAACTCTGCTTGACCGTAGGCATATGGCTTAGATCGATCGGCGAAAAGTAGAGGTCCGATCCATTAGAACCGACCACAACCGCATCGCTGCCCATCTGCTCGATTCGGTCGACTGAATGGTCAAGATACAGGCTGCTTGTGCCGCCGGTTTTCCAGTTGACGGCGTAGAGATTAGCTCCGTCTGTCTTCTTCTGACCGCCCCAGCCGTTACCGCTGCCGTACAGGATGTGGTCGCCGACGAAGCGGTTCTGCATCGTGTAACCCTCAACATTAGGCAGATTGCGATAGCTGTCACGCGAAGCCGATTCGCTGCCATCATTGAATGCGTCAAGCGAAGTTCTGAACAACGCGATGTCGCCGGTTGTCCGTTCCGAGCCCCACATTTGCTCACCATTTCCTTCCGAACGCACGAGTACATTCAAATGCTGATCATCGCTCTCAAGGAACGAGAACTGATCGACGGGCACGCCAGAGACGCCCAACGCACTCGGTGCCGAACCGTCGAGCGGCATACTGTAAACCGTCGACGAAGTTGTACTCTGGTTTCCGCGATAGTTCCATTCGCTCGTCCAGACGTAAACATTTTTAGCCGACACGTAGAAAATGCGGCCCGGGGCACCGAGAACGGCAGTTCCTTCGCAGGTCATATCTTTTGTAGCAAGATCGCATACAGTTACCGTGTGCAGGGCCGATGCGGCGTTTGCTGAGTCTTCATTTCGCGGCGAGCGATAAACCCTCGTTGCCGAGACGACCGTTTTGAATTCGCCATCCGTCGCGCCTTTGTGCCACTTTCTGACGGCAGGGAACTGCTGCATCGGATCGCCATAGTAGCCGAAATATTGAGGCGTGTAGAAAACAAGCTTGTCGCCGATCAGTCGGCTCGCGTAGTTTCGCGAGGAATAATAGTCGTTCGATTTCAAGTGATAGCTCGAACGAAAGCCCAATCCGCCACGCGAATCTATGTCGAACAGGTTGATCTCCGTCCCGCCGCGGCCGTAACTATAGCCGATCACTACAACCGTATTCTTCGATACGAGCATCTCATCGTACCAGTCGTTGCTCGGGTTAACGCCGGGAGCGTAGGCATTGACGGAGGAAACGGGGGCGAGCATATTCGAGCCCACGCGAACCGTGAACAAACGTCCGCGACGCAATATGACAAGATGATCACCATGAACCTTCACGATGCCGCCCTCATCAACGCCGGCGGTCTGGTTGTTGGTGATGCCGTCGTCTTTGTCCGCACCAGCCTTTGCTTCGTTGGCCGCGACGCCGTCTGCGAGCGAGGACACCGGAGAAGGCTGCGCGGGCGAATTTGACGCCGCAGATTTGTTCGCATCACGCTGTGCCCGCTGCTGCTTTTCGGCCATTTTCTTGAAATGGTCCTTCAAGGCATCTTCCGAAGTAAACGCCTTCATCGTCTTCGGCGGCTTAACCGGAATAGCATTCGAATTCTCGACATCGGGATCATTCATCGACGCACGCAGAAAGTAATTAGAAAACGAATAAGCAAAAGCACCCGTGACAAGCACAACCAAACCAACTGCAAAACCCTTTTTCATCATCAACCTCCGACACGGACGCTAAGGTTCGTGTGATATTAAATTTCACTATCCAGAGGTTGAACGCCCCATCTCGCAAATGCTTGCATAAAAAAAGTAGAGCGAATTACTTCGCTCTACCTTAGAGATCAGCTTAAGTTGATTCTAAGCTCCCGCTCCGTGACACTTTTTGAACTTCTTCCCTGATCCGCAGTAGCACGGGTCGTTGGGTTTGACCTTGGGTTGGTCGCGGACGAACGGGGTGTGTCTTGCGGCTTCGGCTCCGGCGGCTTCGGCGGTGCCCATGGCTCCTGTGAATGCCATACCGGCGGCCTGGCGGCGGGCACGCTGCATTTCGAGACGTTCGAGGCGTTCGATCTCTTCCTGCTCGTCGCGGTCGACGATCTGGAGGTTAAAGAGAGCCTTGGTCGTGTTGGTATCGATGCGGTCGAGCATGTCCTGGAACATATCGAACGACTGTTTCTTATACTCGACGAGCGGATCTTTCTGCCCGTAACCGACGAGCCCGATGCCCTGTTTTACATGGTCGATCGAAAGCAGATGGTCTTTCCACTGGCTGTCGATGATGTTGAGCATGATGTAACGCTCGTACGCACGAAGCGATTCGCCGCCGGCCTTGGCTTCTTTTTCAGCATAGTTGGCCGAGGCTTTTGCCCAGATCGCTTCTTCGATCTGGTCGGGATTCATCGTTTTGAAATCGACTCCAGCATCCCTTGCCGGGTCGATGGCGTAAATGCTCTCGATCTCAGCGGCGTAGGTGTTGACATCCCATTCATCAGGCCCTGCCTCGAGGCTGAGCATGCTTGACGTTAGGTCCTGGAGCAGGTCTTTTGCCACGCCGTTTTCGCCGAGCAAATACTCGCGATGCTCAGGTTCGAACATCAACTGCCGGCGCAATCCGTAGATCGTCTCACGCTGTTTGTTCATTACGTCGTCGTATTTGAGAACGTGTTTACGCGTTTCGAAATTGCGTGCCTCGACGGCTTTCTGAGCACGTTCGATCTGGCGTGAGACGGTTTTTGATTCGATGGCAACGCCTTTTTCCATGCCGAGCCATTCCATCATCGATCGAACTTTGTCGCCCGCGAAGATACGCATCAGATCGTCTTCAAGGGACAGCACAAAGTGTGACGAACCCGGATCGCCCTGACGTCCGGCACGGCCGCGAAGCTGGTTGTCGATACGCCGCGATTCGTGGCGTTCGGTTCCCAGGATATGCAGGCCGCCGACGGCTTGAACGGCTTTGGCTTCCTCAGCGACGACGGCTTTGGCCTTTCGAAGCTGTTCGTTGAACTGCTCCTCGGTCGCCTCGTCCGGATTGATCTCCATTCGCTTCAGGTACTCACGAGCAAGCGAATCCGGATTACCGCCGAGCAGAATATCGGTACCGCGGCCAGCCATGTTGGTTGCGATAGTAACTGCGCCTTTACGGCCGGCCTGAGCGATGATCTCGGCTTCCTGCTCGTGATATTTGGCGTTGAGGACTTTGTGCGGAACGCCGATCGCCTTGAGCTTTGCAGCTACGAGTTCTGAATTTTCAACCGAGACGGTACCAACCAAAACCGGCTGGCCGCGTTCGTTGAGTTCCTTGATCTCATCGACGACCGCGTCCCATTTTTCGGGAAGCGTGCGGTAAATGACGTCGGAACCGTCCTTACGGATCATCGGTTGATTTGTCGGGATCTGAACGACGTCAAGGGTATAAACCGTAAGGAATTCTTCCGCTTCCGTCTCAGCCGTACCCGTCATGCCGCCGAGTTTTTCGTACATTCGGAAGTAGTTCTGGAGGGTGATCGTCGCAAGCGTTTGGTTCTCTCGTTCGATCTTGACGCCTTCTTTCGCTTCGACCGCCTGGTGCAAACCGTCCGACCAGCGGCGGCCCTGCATAAGACGCCCGGTAAAATCGTCCACGATGATCACTTCACCATCTTGAACAACGTAGTGATGATCGGCCTTATAAAGGGTGTGAGCTTTAAGAGCCTGCTCAACGCAATGGAGCAGATCCATATTTGCCGGATCGTAGAGATTTGAAACACCGAGCAGCTTTTCACATTTAGTAACACCGGCTTCGGTTAGAACTGACGAATGGTTCTTCTCGTCGAGCAGATAATCGCCGGTAGTGACCTTTGTCTCCTCGTCTTTGTGTCCACGTTCAAGCTTTGGAATGATCTCGTTTGCGGCAAAATATTTGTCGGTAGCTTCGTCCGATGCTCCGGAGATGATCAGCGGGGTACGAGCTTCGTCGATGAGGATCGAGTCGACCTCATCGATGATCGCGAAGTAGTGATCCGGCTGGACGAGTGAATCAACGTCGAACTTCATGTTATCGCGAAGATAATCGAAGCCGAATTCATTATTTGTACCGTAGGTGATCGAGCAGGCGTAGGCGTCTTTCCGCTCAACGTCATCCATATCGTTCTGGATGCAGCCGACGGTCAGGCCGAGGAACGTGTGAATTTTGCCCATCCACTCAGCATCGCGGGAAGCTAGATAGTCGTTGACGGTAATTACGTGTACGCCGCGACCCGTGAGGCCGTTAAGGTACGACGGTAAAGTCGCGACGAGCGTTTTACCTTCACCGGTACGCATCTCAGCGATACGGCCCTGATGCAAAGCGACGCCGCCGATCATCTGGACGTCAAAATGACGCATTCCGGTCACACGACGCGAGCCCTCGCGAACGGTAGCAAATGCCTCAGGCAAAAGCTGATTCAGTATCTCCTGCTCAGCCTTACGGCGTTCTATCTTGTCGTCGATTCCCTCGAGATGCTTTGCGATGATCTCTTTGAATCTAGGTGTCTGAGCCTTCAGCTCGTCATCGGACATTGCCTGGACCTTCGGTTCCCAATCGTTGATCTGCTGGATGATCGGCTTAACATTCTTCAAAAAAATGTCGCTCGATGACCCGAAAATTTTCTTAACTAACTTATCTGCAAAACTGTTAACTGCCATATAATCCTCTTGTTTGGCGGCTTGCCGCTCTATTTGCGGAAAAGCTATGCTTTTCCGGTTTGGTTCCGAGTCACCCTTGCGGCTCCGCCGCCGGCGGCGAAGCCGCAACATTAAGGTTAGTGATCTCCGGCGAAGCATAGCTTCGCCGCAAATAGAGCGGCAAAGCCGCAATTGAAATCCTGTTAAAAATGGCGAGTGGAAAAAGAACTTTGGAAATATCGATCCGAATCGCCGCTACTTTTGCGAGGAAAGCAGCGAACTTAGACCTGCGCGGGGGAGGTGAATTACAAGAATTACGGTATTATCGGTGATTTTCGACTTCGAATTCTCTAAAACTATCTTTCGTTCGACCGACAGACCTGGTCGTGGTTGAGAAAGGATCCTAGCAACTTCTTCGCCGAACACTCGAGAGGCGTCAACATCTTTTGTTACGAACTTTATTGACAGGTCAAGTCCGTTTTGCTCAGTACTGAGCCCAAAAGAAACACCGAACGGCCATGCATCAAACTTCTTCCCAATGCCGAGACTTGATGAGTATTTAAAGTACTCACGCCCAACCCGAATTGCGGCTTTTTCAAACGCGGCCCGAGCCGTCGGAGATATCTCTCCCGATCCCAAATACGAAGGTGAATTATCGCTTTCGCAGAAAGACAGACCTTCAACAGTGACGTGGTGCGGCCTCTCCCAAGAAAACTTTTTTTGTGCTGCCAATCGCGAGAAATCTTGCGCAAGATCAATGACGGCACTTAGAAATAAATCGTCGCTCGCTAGTTCGTCGAAATCAACACCGTTGGGTTTGGTGTCGAGATCGTCCTTGATCTCGACCTCGTCTTTGACGTCGAACTGCCGGGTCATCGCCGCATTAGCCAACACCTGCGGTGTCGCCCCGGCCAATATCAGGCCGAAGTAAACGCCAAGTGTCGCAATGACGAGGATCGGGTTTTGTGTCTTGTGACTAGTCAAATCTTATTTTCCGGCAGTTTTATCTTCGGCCTTTGTCGGGTTGTTACCGCTGGGTTTGGGCTGAGTAGCTTTTTTCGCACTCGACTCTTTGAGCTTGCGGTTGATCATTTCCTGGGCGATCGGTTTGGGGATAGCGAAATTCATAACGAAATTCTTACCCTCTGCGGTCACTTTTGCACTGTTCAACAAAGTGCGTTCGTCGCTGGGGTCCTCAGTGATCTGCTTGCCCACAGATATCGCCAATCCGAGTCCACTGGCTACCGTTTTTGCTGCCTCCGGCGTTTTTTGGCCCGAAGTGATCACGACCGTGATCTGTTCATCATCCTGAATAAGCGTCGCACTGAATTTATCGACGTTCAGGTTTTTCAAATAGGTCAGGTAGCCGCTTTTCCCGAGAGCTTCGAGGGCTGCTTTCCCAACGTCGATCATCTTCTGATCGCCTTTTTGTTTAGAGACGTCAAATTTAGAGGTTTTAAGATCTAACGAACCGTCAGGAGCAAGTACTCCGTTAAGGACAACAGTAAACGGCTGATTGAGATCGACTTCTTTCGTTTCCCATTTAGCGGCAACGTCATCGGCAAAATCGACCAAAGGTTTTTTGTTGATATCGACAGCCTTGATCGCGTCACTTGTCATGGGCGACGGCAGTGGTTGAGGCGTCGGTGTCGGTGAAGGCTTAACCTCGGCTACGTCATTGTCGTCGATATCCGGCAAGCCGTTTGGATTCGCCTTAACTCGCGGACTCTTTCTTGGCCGCGGTGGCTTGTATGAGGAGGTCGTGCCGTTATCGAACGAAGGAAGATCTCCGCTGACAGCGTTCGGATTTGAGGGAGGCAGAACCGGCGGTGTATCGAGCAGGTTGCCGCTTGGCGGGAACGGGGAACCGCCGCCAACATCGATATCCGGTAAATTATTGAACCCAAGGTTGTTCATCGGCTCCATCGAAGCCTGAAATTGTTCCGGGTTTGCGAGCTGGAAATAGCCTTCCGGGTAAGATAGCGGCGGGGCAACACCTGTGACGTCGACAAACGTGATCTCAGAATCAGCGATCCTTGTATCATCATACGCGGCATCCACGTATTCCCGGTCGGTACCAAACAGCATGCTGCTCACATAAACCACGTCTAGAACCGAACAAACTCGTCCTACGAGCGGGCTATCGCAGCCCTTCATTGTCAAAAGGGAAGTCTGGGCGACGATCAAGAGCGCCAGAATATTTCCGATCGCTGAGATGCCGAGTATCTTGTAGAGACGGCCCGACTTTTCCCAAGTCTTTAGCTCGTAGTGCTTAAATAGCTCGCCGCCCTCCACTGGTGGTGTCGGTACAGGCTGCTGTTGGTATAATGACTGCTCAAACATATAAAAATATTCGCGTTTTCGATCTAAGCTATAACTGCTTGCCTGAGATTTTAGACGCAAAGCCCGCTAAATACGTTGCGGGCAATCTAATATTTTAACACCTAATTAAGGTGTTTGGAAGCGCCGTTTTTTGACCGGTGGCGGCGGAAGACGCAGTAGGCCGTTTCGTTTTCCGGCCTTTTGCCGCTACTGCCGCTGCTGCTGCCAACTGAACCCGTGTTACCATCTGAAAATATGCCGCGTAAACCAGACCGCAATCGTCGCCGCCGAGGTCCTTCTTCTCCAAGTTCACGGCCATTTGGTGAACGTAGAGATAAACGCGATATTGCACACGAAAGTTCCGCTCCGCGAAAGCCGATAGCGTTGACGCCGCGGCAGCTAATGGCGGTGGATCGGCTGCTTTCCGGCATCGGCGTTCCTGAACCGCGTCCGATCAAGCCGGACCCATTTCAGATAGAAGCCCTCGCTGCGATCGAGACCGAGGACGTTCTAGTAACGGCACCAACGGGAAGCGGCAAAACTTGGATCGCTCGCGAAGAGATCCGTCGTCTGCTCGCCGCCGGAAAACGGGCGTGGTACACGACCCCGCTGAAGGCCCTTACGAATTCAAAATATGCGGAATTCTCGATCGAATTCGGCCCCGAAAATGTTGGTATTCTGACTGGCGACCGCAAGGAAAATACTTCCGCTCCGCTGATCGTCGGCACGACCGAGATCTATCGAAATCAGCTCTTCGACGCTCTTCGCGAGGGCAGTCAGGTGAGAACCGATTTTGTTATTCTCGACGAAGCCCACTATCTCGCTGACGAAGAACGCGGCCACGTTTGGGAAGAATCGATCATTCTGTCACCACCGCGAATTCGCCTCCTGCTGCTCTCCGCAACGGTCGGCCGTGCTGAAGAATTTGCAGCCTGGATCGAAGAGATACGAGGAACAAAGGTTCGTGTTGTCAAAGCTGGCCCACGTCCAGTTGAGCTGCGAGCCGGGTACATCTCGACCGATCTGCAGCTTTTCCCCCTGTTCGGCGAAGATGGTGCGTATAATCGGGATCTGGATCAATTCACACGGCAGCGATCAAGCGGATTTCATCGTCGAAGACGGTGAGAAGCTGGAGAAAGAGAAAGTGGGAAGGCGAGTAAAATCTCGCTTTCCCACTCTCTTACTTTCCGGTTTTCTCTGAATCACTTTATCCCGCCGATCATTCCATCGATATCCGCCTGGGGCACAAGCAGCTCGATCGAGACATCGTTTCCGCGGCTTTCGACTTTTGCATTTTTGATCAGCCGGCCATAGATCTGCTGGTCAGGACGTTTTGAGCCTCCAAAAATTGCACCGCCCACCATTTTCAGGCCATCGAGCGAGTCTTTTAGGCTTTGAGCCTGTGCAGCCTTTTTCGTACGAGCGGATACAAACAGCGACGTGCCTGCGACGGCTACATCAAGCGACCCTGAGAGATAATCGATCGAGTCAAGATTCGCACCAAGTTCGTCGTTATCGAGAGGAACCATTTTCGATAATCCGCCCGGGGCTTTAACCGCAAAGCTCATCACCGAGGTTTCCTTTACTGACAGAAGGCTCGTAACGTCGGCTCCGAGCCGAGTTCCGCCCGCGATCGTTTCGCGGATCCGCGGGACCGAGCCGATAGCTATTGTATTTTTATCTAGTGCCGTGACGGCAACTTCTTTGGTGAGACCTTTCAGAGCTTGGTCCATCAGATCGGCAACCTTTGAGTTGGCCGGCTTTTGTGCCTTTTGGAGAACGTCTTTTGGCGTGAAAACAAAAACCGTTTTATCCCCAATATTTTCTTCTCTATACGTGCCTTTCGATGCGAGTTTCGCGACGGCGATCAGAGCACCAGCGTTAATATCGCCGTTGGCAAGAGCGACCGGTTCGTAGTCGTACTCTTTTGCTGAAACTGTCTTGATCGCGACGCCGACCGTGACCTGGTCAAATTTTCGCAGGTCGATACCTGTTGTCGTCTCCATTTCGGTTATCTTCGCCATAACCTCGGTCAGCATTGGTTGATTAGCTGACAAGATCTTTGGCAAAGCGTCGTTAACGAAGCGTTTTGAATCAAAAACTACTACGCCATCCGAAGCGGGCAGTAAATTAACGAGCCGTGTTACCTCTGCCTTTTTAAGGCGGGCCGTACGAGCGTCAACCGCGGCAAAACTAACGACATTCACTAACAGAACAGCAATGGCAGAAAGGGCAAAAAATCTTGTTCTCATGCAATAAAACCTCAGTAAACTATCGAACTTCCTAAAGATAACAGATGCGTCAATGTTCGGGAATAGTTGCCGGACATTTCCGATGTTAATAGAGACGGGGAACTGCTCGAAATGTTAACAGAGTTTTTTGCCACAGAGTGCACAGAGAATATTGAGAACCATCCATCACTCCTCCGCCTGCTCTGTGTCCTCTGTGGCTAAAAACTAACCCTTAACTACTTCGAATTCGAACCGCAACTCTTTTCCCCTAAAAATATAGCTCAAATATTGCTCCCAGAATTTTCGCAGGAATCGCAGCTTGTAGTTTTTCTGATCAAGATTGACGAGAAACTCGATTCCCAACGCCTTCCACAAACCAAGCAGGGAAACGTAACATTTCAAAGGCTTTAGCTGCACATCGGTATAAAAATCAAAGACCTGACGGCCGGCAAGGAATGTGTTGAAAGTATAAGAATTTATATGATTGCGATGCGTCGGGTCGTTCGCCCAGTCGGGGTTGGTGTAATGCGGCGTTAGAAGACGGATCGTGCCGCCGGGCCTTGTGACGCGGTGGAGTTCGCCGATGAACGACATCACGTCAGGAACGTGTTCGACCACGTGATTTGAGACCACGAGATCGAATTCGTTATCAGGAAATGGATACGGAATTTCGCCGAGATCGTGGATCACATCGGCTCCGGTACGAGGGTTATTATCGAGGCCAACGGCACCTTCGGTTTTGTTCGTTCCACAGCCTACGTCGAGGATCTTCATCGATTCCAAGTTAATGCACAAGCCCGCGCGGAAGCAAGGGCGAATTGCGCAACGTTTAGTCGTTTAGGTTCGGGCTTTCACGTTTTTTGCCCGTTCACTTAAGTAAAAATGCCATAACAATCGTGCCGCGACCGAGCGATACGGAGCCCACTTGACCGCCATCGCGACAAATTCGTCCGAAGTCGGTCGCGGATCACCCGTCAGTTTATGCCACGCCGTGTGAAGAGCAATGTCGCCTTTCGGCATCACGTCAGGTCGAAGCAGGGCCATGAGCAAATAAATGTCTGATGTCCATTCGCCGACGCCTTTTAGCTTTATCAGTTCAGCTTTCACCACTTCGTCGGGCAGCGTGTGAAGTGAGCTGAGATCTAACCGCTCTTCAAGCAAAGCCTCGGCAAGATGGCGTGCGTACATGGCTTTTTGCCGGCTAAAACCGACAGTTTTTAGCTCGGCATCATTCAGAAGCAGAACATTCTGTGGCGATACATGGCCGACGTGTGCGGTTAATTTATCAAAACACGCCTTTGCCGACGCGAGCGAGACTTGCTGTTCCAGAATGATCTGGAGCAGTGTCGCAAATCCGGGTTCACGATCCCACAGAGGCGGAATACCGTAGGTTCGGTACACGATCGCCAGTTCCGCGTGATCGCGGGATAGTGCGATACAAGCTTTTCGTAAACCGTTTTGTGAAAGGGCCTCCGGCATTCGTTTCTCTACAACATTATCCCCAAAATCTTCCGAACAAACACGTTAAAGAAAATTATTGTAGAAATGCGAATCGAAATGCTAGGATAAAGAGAGCCGGAAACGCGTTCGCCGGCAAATGGGTTTGCAATACCCTCCAACCTTTTTTCTAAATACTCTCTGCCAGACGGTCAGGTAAAACCGACTTGGTTCTTTGCCGTATCTGCCGTGTTTACTTTCCTAAACGCTTTTTCCAAAACCAGAATTGCCAGCGACTCGCGCTTCGTTAGGCGGTTATCGACGTAGATGAAAAATCATATTTTTTCCGATAGTTCGACCGGTCTGAATTTCGTCGCCATTGGCGGCGGTAACGGCCTTTCGACGCTGTTGTCGGGGCTCAAGCGTTACGTTCACGCAAGCGTGCTCGAGCCGATATGGCTCGATAATCTGTCGGCGATCGTTGCCGTTACAGATGATGGCGGAAGCTCGGGAAGGCTCCGCGATGAGCTGCAAATGCTGCCGCCGGGTGACATTCGCAACTGCATGGTCGCTCTTAGCGAAGATTCGAGGCTACTGTCAAGATTATTCCAGCACCGTTTCCGCGGCGAAGGCGATCTCGGCGGACACAGCTTTGGGAACATATTCCTCGCTGCTTTATCTGAGATCACCGGCGATTTTGCCGAGGCGGTGAAGCTTTCGTCCGAAATTCTCGCGAGCAAAGGCCATATTTATCCTGCAACCGTTGCTAACTCCACGCTCTCTGCCGAGCTTCTCGATGGAACGACGATCCATGGCGAAACGAACATCGCCCAGGTCGGCAACGCTATAAAACGCTTATATTTGGACCCACAAGGCTGCAAGCCTATGCCGGAAACGCTGGCGGCAATTGCCGAGGCAAATGTCATCTCGATCGGGCCGGGGTCACTTTACACGAGCCTGCTGCCGCCGATCTTGGTCGACGGCGTCGCAGATGCCATAGCAGAATCGGAGGCCGTTAAGGTATTTGTCTGTAATCTGATGACGCAGCCGGGTGAGACAGATGGCTTGTCAGCGAGAGCCCATCTTGAGACCGTTCGGCAGTACGCCCCGCAGATCGATTTTGATTACGTGATCGTCAATAACCGCCCGATCAGCGAATATCAAATGCAGCTCTATACTGAAGAAGGAGCTGAACAGATCGGTGTGCACGGCTCGATCTCGCCTGAAACTATCGAAGGGGCCGAGATCGTCTATGGTAATCTATTGGACGACGGGGAAAAGGTCCGTCATCATCCCGGAAAACTCGCGCAGGTCCTGCTATTGTGTGCATTACAGCCCAGAAAAAGTCTAGTAAGTTCGCAGAGTTTTCAGAGTTTAGAAAGGATGGCAGGGCTGCCAAACTAATAATTTTCTAACTTCGAGCGTCTCCTCAACACTGTAACTCTGTCAACTCATTCATGAATACTGACCTAAACATCCTAATTCTCGCCGCAGGCCTCGGTACGCGAATGAAGTCAAACCTCGCCAAGGTCCTTCACAAACTTGACGGCCGTCCGCTCATCAATCACGTCTGCGAAACCGCTTCGGAACTTTCGCCGCGTTCCATCTACACGATAGTTGGACATCAGGCCGAGGACGTAAAGGAGGCGGTTCTGAAAGAACTCGCTGAGGATAAAGCCGGATTTGCTTTACAAGAACAGCAGCTCGGCACCGGTGACGCGGTCAACGCGGCCCGTGAATTGTTGGAAAATGACGATTCGACCCTGCTGGTTCTTTCGGGCGACGTTCCGATGATAAGGGCTGAGACGCTTACTTCGTTGGTGAAAGTTCATTCCGATAGCGGAGCGGCGTGTACGGTACTTTCCGTACACCTGAAAGATCCGTCGGGCTACGGACGCGTTATCAGAAATTTTGAGGGCAAATTCCAACAGATCGTCGAGCAAAAAGACGCGACCGACGAACAGAGAAGCGTGACCGAGATCAACTCCGGCATTTACTGTTTCGATACGAAGAAGCTCTTCGCAGCACTTTCACGCGTCGGGAATAGCAACGCCCAAGGCGAATATTATCTGACCGACGTGCCGCAAATTCTCAGTAATGACGGCGAGATCATCGCCATCCACGTCTGCGATGACCCACGCGAGGTCGAAGGCGTTAACGACCGCGGTCAACTCGCCGCGATGGAAAAGGTCATTCGTCGCCGAACTGTCGAGAAACTTATGCTCGAAAGCGGCGTTTCCTTCATCGATCCAAGATCCGCCTATGTCAGTGCCAAAGCGACGATAGGCCGCGACACGGTAATCAGCCAAAACGTCACTATCGAAGGCAAAACCGTCATCGGCGGAAACTGCACGATCCGCCCGGGCGTTCGCATCGTTAATTCGACGATCGGAAACAACGTAGAGATCAAGGATAATTCCTTCATCACCGACTCCACCGTCGGCGACACCTGCGCCGTCGGCCCGATGGCACATCTACGTGGCCACGCCGTCATGGTCGAAGGCTCAAAGGTCGGTAATTTCGTCGAGCTTAAGAAAACAGTTCTTGGAAAGGGCTCGAAAGCTAGCCACCTCACCTACCTCGGCGACGCCACCATCGGTGAAAAGACCAACATCGGAGCCGGGACCATCACCTGCAATTACGACGGCAAAAACAAACACGCGACAGTGATCGGCAGCGGTGTGAAGATCGGTTCGGATACGATGCTAGTTGCCCCTATCACCGTCGGCGATGGAGCGAGTACGGGAGCGGGAAGTGTTGTGACGAAGGACGTTGCAGAAAACGAATTGGTCGTCGGCGTTCCCGCCCGGCCGAAGCGTTAAAATTGGATTTATCGAAAGATTCGGACTTTGTTTCACAGTCCTAGGCGTTTAACATTGTTACGCTAACAGAGTGTCGCTGCAGTCGAGTAAATAATTTATGTGCGGAATAGTCGGATACGTTGGAAATAAACAAGTTGTGCCGTTGATCATTGACGGTTTGCGTAAGCTGGAGTATCGCGGTTATGACTCGGCGGGGATCGCGGTGATCGATGATGAGAATCATCTCAGTTTGCGCCGTGCCGAGGGGAAACTGCGAAATCTTGAGGAAGTGATCCGCCTGAATCCGCTTGACGGCAATTACGGAATCGGCCATACGCGCTGGGCGACGCACGGGCGTCCGACCGAGGAAAATGCCCACCCGCACCGCGATCAGTCCGGTAAGGTTGTCGTTGTTCACAACGGCATTATTGAGAATTACCTCACGCTCAAAGAGCGGCTGCAGGAACTCGGCCACGAGTTTCACACCGAGACCGACACCGAGGTCGTCGCACATTTGATCGGCCACTACAAAGACACGGAAAACCTGTCGCTTGAAATGGCGGTCCGCAAAACCGTAAAGGAACTGCGCGGTATTTTCGCCCTCTCGATCATCTCGGTCGATGAGCCGGACATGATCATCTCCGTTCGCGAGGGGCCGCCGGTCGTGATCGGGATGGGCGATGGCGAATTTTTTGTCGCGTCCGACATCCCGCCAATTTTGCAGCATACGCGGGACGTGTTTTTCCTCGGCGACCGCGAGATCGCGATTCTTACCAAAGAATCGGTTCGCGTCACAGATTTTGACGGCAACATCGTCGAGCCTACCCAGCAGCGGATCACCTGGGATCCGATCATGGCGGAGAAAGGCGGGTTTAAACACTTCATGCTGAAGGAGATATACGAACAGCCGCGTGCCGTTCGCGATACCGTTCAGGGCCGTGTTTCGCTCGATACGGGCCGTGTGTATCTCGACCCGATGGATATTTCGGCAGACGATCTGAAGGCAATTACGTCGGTCAAGATCGCAGCTTGCGGTACGTCCTGGCATGCCGGGCTTGCCGGTAAATACATGATCGAGTCCTTGGCTCGTGTGCCGGTCGAGGTCGATTATGCTTCGGAGTTTAGATATCGCGAACCGGTCTTGAGCGAGACAGACTTAATAATTGTGATCTCACAATCCGGCGAAACTGCCGATACGATCGCAGCCATGCGTGAGGCTAAACAGGCTGGCTGCAAGATCCTTGCGATCTGTAACGTTCAGGGGTCGATGATCACGCGTGAAGCCGACGGCACTATTTTGACGCACGCGGGACCCGAGATCGGTGTGGCGTCGACGAAGGCGTTCACGGCGCAAATGGTGGCGTTATACCTGTTTGCGATGTATCTGGGCGAGGTTCGCGGTACGATCGACGAAGAACGAGCCAAGAAGCTAGCTCAGGATCTCGCTGAATTGCCGCTAAAGATCGAGCAGTTGCTCAATGACGCAGATTCAATTGAGGAGCTGTCGAAGGAATTCTTCCGGGTACAGGATTTCCTATATCTCGGACGCGGCATCAATTTTCCGGTCGCTCTTGAAGGGGCACTCAAGCTCAAAGAGATCAGCTACATCCACGCCGAAGGCTATCCTGCCGGCGAGATGAAGCATGGCCCGAATGCTCTGATCGATGAGAAATTGCCGGTTGTTGTGATCAACACCCGCGAAAAAGGCAACGCGGCCAGCGAACTTCGGTATGAAAAAACTCACTCGAACATCGTCGAGGTAAAATCCCGCGACGGTATTATCGTCTCGGTCCTGACCGAGGGCGACACAATGAGCAGCAAGGTCTCAAACCACGTCATCGAGATCCCGGAAACGTCGGATCTCCTCGGCCCGATCCTTTCGATCGTACCGCTGCAATTGCTCTCGTACCACATAGCCGTCCGCCGCGGCTGCGATGTCGACCAGCCGAGAAATCTTGCGAAGTCAGTAACTGTGGAATAGAAGCTTTCTAACAATACAAAACAAAGGCACGAAACAGAGATCACGTTTCGTGCCTTTTGTTTTTCTTGTTGGGCGTTGTTTTAGAACGAGTCGTTGATCATTCAGAAAATACCTTGCTTTTTGTGATCGTCCAAATATCAGGGATCGGTTGATCGTACGAGGTGCTCTTGGTGAATACCAATTTTGAACCCTTGTAGTCGCTGAATGCCGGGATGTCGGTGACCTTTCCGGCGACATTTAGGAAACCGGAAACGCGATTACTACCCGCGTCATTGATGAAATAGCTGCTTTCGATAGCGATGTTGTCGCCTTCGAATATTGGGCTGTCACCCTTTGCAGTTGAGCTTCTTACGATCCAAACTCCGGTTCCGTTGTCACGGTTAGGCGATCGCGTGGTAAAGACCGCGCCCGTTTGATCCACAAACTTTTCAAAAACGCGTAAATGCTCGGTCCAGCCGCAGGCGTCGAGGTAACCGGCATTCGGGTGCATATTTTTAATGTGAATTCTATCGCCGACAACCAGGGGCTCACCGTTTGGTTTCCCGCTTGCGGACACAATTTCCCAACTGCCGGAACCGTTTTCTCGGTTTGGTTCAATATGCGTGGAAACGAACATCATTTGCGTCGGAACTTGTCTGAATTCCGGTTTGCTCCAAACCGCTCCCCACGCGTCCAGGTACGAGCCATCGTTAGGGTAACGATTTTGAAGATTAACGACCGAGCCGATCTTTATGATGTTTCGATCAGATGTCGTGGCGAGTAACGAGCGTTGCTTTGCGGTACGAGCATCGGGACCTTGCCCATTTTCCGCAGACACCTTTCGGTAAACGCTATAGCCGCTGACGGCAATCACAGTGAAGAGTACAGCGGTCACGGCCAAAACAAAAGCCGGCGAGAAGCGACGAGTTGGCGATGATGTCTGGGAAATGGTCTCTTCGCCCCGGAAATAGTGGACCGTTTGCTCTTCGACGATCAGTAAATTGTTCTCGTCGGCTTCCGTGACCTCAGGCGTGAAGCGATAGCCAACCTTCGGTACGGTTTCGATGAGTTGCTTGCGGCTGCCGTCTGGCTCGAGCAGTTTTCTGAGCAAGGAAACATTTCGTGCGAGCGTCGTTTCTTCGACAAATGTATTTGCCCAGACGGCGTCGAGGATCTCATTTTTTTTCGTTACTCGACCAGCGTTCGCGACAAAAAAAAGCAAGAGATCAAACTGCTTTGGAACAAGTTGTATAGCCTCGTCCTCACGCCACAAACGGCGTTCCGGCACATCTAATACAAATGTACCGAAACGATATGATGCAGGTATTTCGACGTGTTTGGCGTCATCCATAATAAATCCAGAATAAATCCCGAATAAATCCAGACATTCTCAACTGTTCGGGCTAGATTGACACGTCAACGATAACTTAAGACGAAATTAAATGGAAATCAAACGAAATTTTGAAGGATTAGTTGTCACCAAACGGCGATTCGTCATTCGCCAAACGCCCTCGGTCAAGCAAATGACTTGTGCGGAATGCGGAGAACAGATGTTGGAGATCGCCCAGGCCGCCGTTTTGTTGGGCATCAAATAAAGTCAAATTTTCCAGATCGTCGAAACGGGAGCGGCACATTCTACCGAGGCGGAAGCGGGAGCATTGATGGTCTGTTTGCCTTCGTTGGCAAAAGCCTTAGAGCCCGCAGAATAAATTGAAGAGAGAAAAAAGGAGAAAAATAAAATGAAAAAATTAATGTTTTTGACGATGGTGTTTGGTTTGATGATGGTCTTCACGGGCAGTATTTCAGCTCAAGATTGTGTAGGTAAGCGTCCTAAAGTGGGGGATAGGATTGCGGTAACGGAAAGAACCACGGAAGTTTTCCGTCGGGATAAACCCGACGGAGTAAACTTTGGTCCTTGGTATAGAGTATGCAATCTAGTTATTGATCTTTCGGAGTATAAAAAACAACGTGCCTCGAAAGTAACCTATTGGGCTACGGTTAATAGTGTCGGTAATAAATTCCAATCCCAAGTTCTCCCCAAGGGTTATATTGTGATGCGGTTATGGGGAAGGGATAATGATATGTATAGATTTTATTCAGCGGACAAGAAGGAAATTGGCCACGCAATAGCAATGCTTGCAATACCGGATCCAAAATGATGATCCAACAAATGATTCAGATTTTTATATATTTACGACAACGGACAGGACGCGGGGGGGGGCGGCAGCGTAATAGCAACGCTTCTTAAACCGAAAAGCACACCACGATAGGGTCACACTCGCGTTGTAAATTAAGTCTTACCACCAAGAAGACTTTGGCTCGATCTAAATGCCTCTTTCATGAGGACGCGATCGGGGTGTCGGCGGACCTGACGGAGGTCCACGGCCCCCCCCCCCGGATCAGATGCGTGTCGGACATCGGTCTGAAGATGAAAAATACCAGGAAATTAAGGAAACCAAATGAGACAGAAACTGGCCATATTGATACTCCTATCTTCACTTGCTTTGGCAGGTTGCGGCGGTTCGGGAGCTGACAAGGCAAAGGAACTGGAGCTGAAGAAAAAGGAGTTGGCTCTTAAAGAAAAAGAGCTGGAATTGACCAAAAAAAATCCGAAAGCAGATGATTCTGATAAAACCGAAAAACCAGAAAAAACTGAAACGACGAAACCTCTGAAAAAGGTCGAACCACCGGCCGGTGCGACCGTCGCCATTGTCAATGCGAGTGATGTCGTCGTGCGTGCTCAACCGAGTCTTACCGCCAAAAAAGTCGCCTCACTCGGAAAAGGACAAAGAGTTTATGTCATCGGAGTATCCGACAACCTCGTAGTTTGGGAAGGGGAGTCTTACACCATGAAAAACATCCAGTTGGAAAATGGTCAAAAGGGGTGGGTCTTAAATAAATTTATTGATGGGCCTTAAAAGGTAAGGACTACACTCTGCTGCAAATTCAATACGCGCTCTCAGGCAATCGAGGAGATAATTATGTTTGATTCAAAGGAATTAGAGTTAAAGGAAAGGGAGTTGGCTCTGAAAGAAAAAGAGCTGGGATTAAAGGAAAACGGATCGAAGGGGACTTCGAAATTGAAACTGGCATTAACCGTTCTGATAATCCTGTTGTTGCTTTCTGCAGTAGGATTTTTGGGAGCTGATAAATTAAAACAATTAGGTTATTTGGGAACTGGCAATTCGAAGGAATTAGAGTTGAAGGAAAAGGAGTTGGCTCTCAAAGAAAAAGAGTTGGAATTAAAACAAAGATCATCAAAGGAAACAGAGCCTGTTAAAGCAGAAAATACGAATAAGGCGGAAACTGTTAAAGCAAATGACGCCGCGATCACAAAGGGCTGTCAACCTACAAATGGGGTGAATTTCAAGAAAGGTACGTCTGGTCAAACTTTCAAATGCCAAATGAGTGTTAAAAATGGGCAGCATAAATATACGCTTGATGCAAAAGCCGGGCAAATCTTCAACATTCAATTCGAAACGACTGAGACGGGATCCGATCCCGATGCGGTTTATAAGATCGTGAAACCGGATGGAGTGTTAGAAAGGGGAAATGAAAAAGGAAACTCAGAAGTTCAATTAGATAAAACCGGAAAATGGACAGTTACCGTAGATCTAAATCTCAGCTCAACTGCAACCAATCCTGGCGCTGAATACACGATAACCTTCACGATCGGAGGACGAGACGGAAGCTAAGCTTGCCTTAAAAGTGCACAGTGGAGATCCACCGCCCCCGGACAATATGTGTGTCGGATAACGGCCCGGAGATGAAAGATAACAGGAAATTAAGGAAACAAAATGAGACAAGCACGAAAGACACGAAATCATGGTCGGTATCGTGTCTTTTGTGTGTTTCGTGGGTAAACTATTCATATGAAAGCGATCGTTGTCCGTCAATTTGGTGAGCCTGAAGTGATGAAGGTCGAGGAAGTTGATCTTCCGCAGCTGACCGACAGCCAAGTGTTGGTCAAGATCGAGGCCGCAGGCGTTAATCCTGTCGACACTTATCTTCGCACCGGCATTCATGCACATGCTCCGAAGTTGCCATATACGCCGGGCAAGGACGGAGCGGGCGTGGTCGAGGCGGTTGGTGAGGGCGTAACGCAGTTTAAGCCGGGTGATCGTGTGTACACGGCGAATACGGTGACGGGAACATATGCGGAATATGCGATCTGTAATAAGGTCGATCTCGGACGGCTGCCGGATAACGTGTCGTGTGAAAAGGGTGCGTGCATTTGGACGCCGTATGCGACTGCCTATCGTGCCTTGTTTCAAAAAGCCGAGGCAGTTTTCGGAGAGACCGTTCTGGTCCACGGAGCATCGGGTGGCGTTGGACTGGCGGCGGTGCAATGGGCGAAAGGCTCCGGTTTGAATGTGATCGGTACGGCGAGTTCGCCAGAGGGAAAGAAACTAGTCGCCGATAACGGCGCAGATGCCGTCTTTGACCACACTGACGAAGACCATTTCGAACAGATCCGCGAATTCAGCGGCGGAAAAGGCGTTGACATCATTATCGAGATGCTCGCAAACGTTAATCTCGAACGCGATTTTGAATGCCTAGCGATGTTCGGCCGCATCACCATTGTTGGCAATCGAGGCTCACTTCAATTTACGCCGCGTCTCGCTATGACCAAAGACGCAACGATCTATGGCATGTCGCTGTTCAATTCGCCGCAATCGCAACGCGACGAGATCCACACCGCCATATTCGAAGGCCTCAGCAACGGCTCACTCGACCCCGTCGTCAGCCGCACATTCCCACTCGCGGATGCAGCACAGTCTCATCATGACGTGATCGAAAATAAGGCGTTGGGTAAGATCGTCTTAATTCCCTAACTTTAAACAATTGCGTCGTTTTTGAACTCGTCGAGAGCATCGAAAACCTGCAGAGCATACTTAACATTCCCGAACGGGGCGGACACCTGGACGCCCTGAATTAAATCTCTTGCTTCGAGCAAAGATTCCCGGGCAATGGCGATGCCTTCGTCGTGGGCGTGTTCCTTGCTTTTTTCCGACGCTATTCGCATCCGTTCGAGAATGTCGGCCGGGACGTTTACCCCAGGCACTTCATTGTGCATGAACTCCGCATTTCGGTAGCTGATCAGCGGCCAGATCCCGGCGACGATGGGAATTCGTACGTGTGAGATCATATCGAGAAAACGACGGAGCTGCTCGGTGTCAAAAACCGGCTGCGTGATGGCATATTCGGCTCCGGCCTCGACCTTCCATTCGAACCGCCGAATTTCTTCTTCCATATTCACCGCACCGGGATTTACGCCGACGCCAATCGAGAATGCGGTCGGTTTGCCGATGGGGTTGTTGCCGAGATCGAGGCCGTGATTGAGTTTGTTGACCATGTTGGTCAGGCCGATGGCGTCGATGTCGAAAACAGCGGTCGCGTCAGGATACGGACCCATTTTGGGCGGATCGCCGGTGATCAGCAGCAAATTATGGAGCCCCAATGCGGCAGCTCCCAGCAGATCGCTCATCATCCCGAGTAAGTTCCGGTCGCGGCAGCAGTAATGCAGAACCGCTTCGATGCCGATCTCGCGTTCGACAAGAACGGCGGTCGCCTGAGCCGACATTCGCGTTTGAGCACGCGGGCCGTCAGGGATATTCACGCCGTCGACGCCTGCATCTTTTAGTAATCTGATCGACTCAAGCGTTCTTACCGCATCGCAGCCCTTCGGCGGCAGAACCTCGACGGAGGTGACGAATTCGCCGCGTGCAATCTTAGCCGACCAACGCGAACGCTCCTCAGGCGGCACGACCTGAACGTCTTCCGGTTTTAATTCCGTGATGTGGATCGTGCTTTCCTTGCGGGCTTCGGCAATGGATTGACGTGGGCTGATCGAGCGGATAGCGTCGGCGATGAGCTTGATGTGCGTCGGCGTCGTACCGCAGCAGCCACCGACGAATTTTGCTCCCGCCTGGACGAACCGCTTGGCAAACGTCGCCATATATTCCGGCGAACCCATGTAGAATTGGCGTCCCTGGACGTCACGCGGCAATCCGGCATTGGGCTGGGCGGACAGCGGTTTGTCCGTCGTCTCCCGCATTTTTTCCAGTGCATTGAGAATGTGGTTCGGACCCATGCCGCAATTGAGTCCGATGACGTCGGCACCGAGCTCGTCGAGCCGGGCGGTGAATGCCTCGGGTGTGTTGCCAAAGATGGTTTTGCCGTCCATCTGGATCGTCATCTGAGCAACGATCGGCAGGTCGGACAGTTCGCGAACCGCTCTAATTGCTTGTTCTATTAGAGTTACGACTGAAAAAGTCTCGAGGATGAACAGATCCACGCCGCCCTCGAGAAGGCCTTCGATCTGAGCCTTGTACATGTCCTTTGCCTCATCAAACGAGGTCGGCCCATAGGGCTCGATCCGCAAGCCTAGCGGCCCGATCGCTCCGGCAACGAACACCTTGTCACCTGCGGCCTCCCGGGCAATGCGTGCCGCCGCAGCGTTGATCTCGTGCAGCTTGCTCTCGAGGCCGTAAGCCTGCAGCAGATTGCGGGTGGCTCCGAACGAATTCGTCTCGATAATATCGGCACCCGCGTCTATGTATTCCTGATGAACCTCGCGAACCAGATCCGGTGCCGCAATATTCAGCTCGTCATAGCTGCGGTTGATATAGATACCCTTGTCATACAAGCGCGTTCCCATCGCCCCATCAAAGACGTAAACGCTGTCGGTTTTAAGCAGGTCACGGAAGTTTTTCATTTTCGGTAGATGATCTTTGTCTTTTGATCTGGGCCTTTGATTCTCTCTTCAAAGATCTAAGTTCCAAGATCAAAAATCTATAAAAAAAGCCTCGCCAAAACAGCGAGACTTTTCAAAAATTCGATATGTCTTTTCAGCTGTTTAGCAGTTTATTTAACGTGGTCGCAAGTCGCATTAACTCACCACGATCATTAAGTATGATGATGTTCCTTTCGGTGGAAAGTGTCAAGCGTATTGCCTGACATCGAGTCATTACCTAGAATATCGGCGGGCCCTGGAATTAGATCCGCCTGCTGCGGATCAACTCAACCAATTAAAGTGATGAAAATAGAAAACCTGATTCACAACCTGTTGAACGAGGTCAAAAAAGATGGGGAGCAAAGGCTGGAAAATGGGGTTTGGTTAGTACGACCCGCTCCAGAGATCGCTCCGAAGGCCTGGACACACATTGTCTATCCTCCTCTATCGGAATCTGATATCAACGATTTGGAATTGCAATTGAGTTTCCGGTTCCCATCTCAAATACGGAACTTCTTCCTTCATTTCAACGGGGCATCCTTCTTCGGAAGCCAACTGACACTTTGGGGAAAAAGAAGTAGTTATTCGCGACAAGGTATAAGTTCCTGGCAGCCCTTTGACATAGTGAGCCACAACGCTCCCAGCGAACGTCCTCCAGGCAGTCCTTACTCGATCGTATATTTTGGAAGCACCGAGTGTGGTGATAAACGATTGTTCGTTAGCAAAGATGGGGTCATCGGAAAAACGCCGACCCAAGTGTTCCGTTCGGAAGTGAGTTGGCCAGACTTTGAATCATTTTTCCAAAGTCAGTTTGTAATGTTGAGAGAAAAACCGTAACCGTGATTCGCGGCGTGGGCAGTTTTCATATCTGCGGCTTTCATTTTACCAAAGAACGCGAAGTCCGCCTTTGGCCCGTTGATCTCGAGGCGCCAGTTCGTGAAGTCTTCGGCGTTGTCGCAGTTGTTGCCGTGGCCCTGGAAGAGCAGGGTGTATTTGGTCGCGGGTGTGACGATGCCGCGTTTGAAAAAGCCGGTGCCTCGGCTCACGCGGCCGGAGAAGATCCATTCCTTGTAGAGTACGACGTTAGGAGAGTTCGATGTATTGTCAGGAATGTGGACACGCCGCGAGGTCATCATGGTCGGCCGGGGCAGCACGAGCGAACCTTTCTGCTCACCTTCGGTCATGAACTGGAGTGTCCAGGCAGAGCCCGTAAATGCATCGACCAGATCGAATTCACCTTCGGATGTTTTTTCGAACTCCTTGATAACCTCGGCAATGCCTTTAATATCGTCATAGCTTGCGGGAGTCGTGTAAAGATTCGCCGCCTTGCCGAATTTCATGTCCTTGAGCAGGTCGAGGTCATACGAAGCCATCTTTCCGGTCGAAACGCTGTAGGTTCCCGGCTCAGCACAGCATGCACAAGCGAGCGCGTTTGATGAAAGTGCTGTGATGCAGACAAGAGCGAAAAAAGCGGTGATCGATAGTTTTTTGAGCATTTGAGAAAGCCTCCAGAGGTAGAACGTCATCGACGCTGACATTTGCGGCAATAGTACGTTGAACGCCCGCCTTGTTTCAACCTTAGGATCGGTGTTTCGCAGTTTTTGCAGGGCTCGCCTTCGCGATCGTAAACGAACCAACCGGCATCGTCGAGTCCGCTGAAATAGCTGCCCTCAAGATTTTCCGGATCGACGTCGCGGGTTCCGGCGTGAGAAACGGCCTCGTTGAGGACGGCGATGATCGCCTCGTGGAGCTTAGCAATACTGCTCTTTGACAATTTATCAGCAGGCTTAGTCGGATCGAGCCCGGCGGCAAACATCGCTTCGGCGGCATAGATATTCCCGAGGCCGCAGACCTTTGTCTGGTCGAGCAAGAACTCTTTGAGACTGCGTTTCGAGCCTTTTGCTGCTTTGGTTAGATACTCTATCGAGAATTCTGTTGAGAAGGGCTCAGGAGCGAGTTTTTTTAGCTCTTTGGCTTCGTGAAGTGTGTCGGTCTCAACAAGTTTCATCAGACCAAAATGGCGCTGGTCGTCGAAAACGAGGCGTTCGCCGGTGGTTAGGTGAAAAAGCGCGTGGGTAAATTTCGGATTCTCAGCCTCTGCCTGAAGAAGCGAAAAACGCCCGCTCATCCGCAGATGCACAATCAGCGTTTTGCGGCCGGTAAGGTCGATCAGGATGTGTTTGCCGCGGCGATGGACGAAATTGATGGTGGTCGAACTTAACCGTTCGGCAAAATCTCCGGGCGAAATATCCGGAGCCAAACGCTGGCGGAGCAATTCTGCCGAAGCGATGGTTCTACCCTTCACGATCGTGTGTAGAGAACGTGAGATCAGTTCAACTTCAGGTAATTCAGGCATTTAGACCCTTGTGTAGTCGGTAAGCGTTGTCTTGTCTCCGATCACGGAGCCCTCGCCGACGGTAACATTGCGGCCGATGTGACAGCTGCGGCCGATGATAGAATCGCGGATCTCAGCGGCGGTTGAAACCTTAGTATGTGACCAGAGCACGGAATTTTCGATCACGGCCTTTTCCTCGATGTATACACCGGGCCCGATGACGGAATTTAAGATCCGAGCCCCAGGCTTTACCGTGCAGCCTTCGCCAAGAACAGAACGCTTGTCGATGTCGGCTTTTGTGGTAACGTCCGAATAAGCGGATTCGGGACGTTCGATCCCCTTTATTTTTCCGCTGAGAAAATCATGATGAGCCCGCAGGTAATTCTCCGGCGTGCCGATGTCGAGCCAGTAGCTGTCTTCCATCACATAACCAAAGAAAGGAAGGCCGCGGCTTAGAATATCAGGGAAAACATCGTATTCGAATGAGCGATTCGCGTCTTTGGCGATCAGATCCAGGATCGACGGCTCGAGGATGTAAACACCTGCGTTTATTGTGTTTGTCTTGAGATCTGCAAGTTCTTCGCCCTGCGGTTTTTCAACAAAACGGACGATCCGGCCATAATTATCAACCTCCGACACGCCGAATCTGGAAACGTCCGTGACCGGCACGAGTGTCAGAGTAGCTGCCGCCTCATTTGCCTGGTGGAATTTAACGACCTCGGAAACTTTGAGATCAGTAAGAATGTCGCCGTTTAAAACAATGGTCGTCTCTCTTAGCGATTCCGCAGCCAGTTTATAGGCCCCGCCGGTACCCATCGGGTTCGCCTCAGTGATATAGCGGAGATTAACGCCGAATTCAGAACCATTCCCGAGAACGTGCTCGATCTTATCAGGCTGATAGCTCAGCGAAAGCGTGATGTCGGTCACGCCCGCTTCGCGCAAAATATCGATCTGATACAACAGGAACGGGCGGTTTACCACGGGGACGATCGGTTTCGGCGTGTAAACGGTTAGCGGACGAAGCCGAATACCTTTACCACCTGCGAGAATCAATGCCTGCATAAAAACTTCTGCGAACCGGTCCGAACTTTAAGACTAAGAGACAAGCCGCGAAAAATCAAAAACGCGCGGGTTTTAGTTGTTCAAGAATGCAAAACAAATATAAAAAACGTTGACACTCAAACTGGCACATGCTAACGTATTTCATACAGGTTCGCATAGGAAACCTGTGCACTCCTCCAGATCACAATCCCAACAAGGCGTGCCCGGCAGTTAAGCGATCCGCAGTCTTCTTTTACAGAAAAAATAATGAGTTTCGATAAAGCAAAAGCGATGCGAAATGCGGAGCGGTTCGTAGCGCAGGGCAAAATTCGAGCCGCGATCGCCGAATATCGATCTGTGGTCGATAACGATCCGCGCGACATCGCGACGCTGAACATGCTCGGCGACCTTTACGCCAAAAACTCAGAAAAGAAAGAGGCTGTCGCCTGTTATTTACAAGTAGCAGAGCACTACAACACGCAGGGATTTTCTCAAAAGGCGATCGCGATCTATAACAAGATATCGCGTATCCAGCCTGAATCGATCGAAGTGTCAGCAAAACTTGCGGAGCTGCATAAAATAAAAGGCTCGCTCTCGGAGGCGCGATCTCACTATACAACGCTCGCCGAACACTATCAGAAGAACGGCCGCCGTCTCGAAGCTCTGGCGATGTACAAGCAGATTGCCCTGCTCGATCCAAACAACACTGAAGTTTGCATGAATCTCGCCGATTCATACATCCGAGAGAATCAGAAAGACGATGCACTTGAGGCGTATGCCGAGGCGGGAGCGAGATTCAGCCGTCAGGGAAAGCACGAAGAGGCGATCCGTGCATTAATGAAGGGCTTTGATATCAAATCGACCGACCTCCGTATCCTGAACGGCCTGGTCAAAGCTCAAACAGCCCTGGGCCGTGCCGGCAAAGCTTCTTCGCTGCTTGAAGAGATCCTCGAGAATGAGCCGTACAACCGCGATGTTCTCTACTTGCTTATCGAATGCTGCATAGATTCACAGAATGCCGCCGGAGCTGAGAAAGCTGTTATCAAGCTTGTCGAGATCGAGCCGGCGAATTACCCAAAATTCCTCGACCTGATCCGGATCTATTTGAACGTGAACGATCCGGAATCCGCGGCGCGGATTCTCACCATGTCGTCCGAATACCTGCTCGCCGGCGGGCAGTCAGATGAGTGCGGGAAATGGATCAACGAGATACTCGAACGTGATCCGGCACAACTTTCAGGTTTACGGCTGCTCGTCAGGTACAACTCTTGGCTCAAAGACGAAAACGGATTCCGCCTCGCGCTCGAACGCCTATATACGGCAGCAGCCGGCCGCGATTCAGTCGATGATGAGAGATTTGCATTGTCTCAATTGGTTGTTATTCGGCCGCATGAAACGCGATTCCGCGATCGACTGAACGAGATCAACGAACCATTTGGATACGAAGATGCACCGATCGATCAAGAGTTGATGGACGCTCAGTTCGCTAAGGACGAGCGATCGGAGCTCGAGTCCAGCAGCGTAGATCATGGCGAAGAAGATCACGAGGTTATCGACGGTGCGATACTTGAAAGTTCATCCGGCTTCGATTTCAAGCCCGCGAACGACGCTCCGCCACTCTCCGCCAGTGCCGAGCAGAAGATCGAGAAGGAACTCGAAAGCATAACCTTCTATATTGAGAACGACTACAACGATCTCGCCGAAAAGGCTTTGGCTGAACTAGCCGCTGAATTTGGAGATCGAGAAGAATTTGCCGAGCTTCGCCGAAAGATCGGCGTCGAATATGTTGAGCAGAAACCGGTCGAGGCGTCGGTTGTCGCTGAAGAACATCATGAGGAACTCGTGGCCAGCACGCTGGGCATTGACGAGATCCGCTCCGAATTTGGCCTGGAAAGTGGCGAAGATCAAGACGATGAAGACTACGAAACCCACTATCACATGGCCGTCGCTTATCAGGAAATGGGGCTGATGGAAGAAGCCATTCGCGAGTATCAGGAGGCGGTGAGCCTGGTCGAGACGCATGACGGAACAAGACGATTCTTCCAGTGTTCAAACCTGCTTGGGCATTGCTTCTTGCAGAGCGGAAAGCCTAAGCACGCGATCACGTGGTTCGAACGGGCGCTTGATACGCCGGATATTGCCGACGAAGAATACCACGGCCTGTGGTATGAACTGGCCAGAGCTCACGAAGTCAATGGCGATGAAGCAAATGCCGCCCGCTACTTTGAACAGGTATATGCCGAGAACGTAGATTTCCGCGATGTCAGTGTACGAGTAAAGAACCTTGTTGCAAGTAATTAACCGCCCGGCCAATACTGCAGCGTTCCAAAGTCCTTGTTTTTCTTAATCGGAGCGGCAGTTCCAGAAACTATCAGACCGCCGTTAAATCTGTACTCCGGTCACGGTAAGCGGGCTGGCTTCTGTCGGACGGATTTCTTTATATCCTTGACATGGTCTGCCTCGGGCGTGGTCTCATACCCAGACCCCTTTGCCTTTGGCTGGCCGTAAAGTTCAGGATGCTGGTAAGTTCCCTTTTCGGCCCCCTTTTTCTCAACCTCGACCTGAGGCTTATTCTGCCGCATCCATAGGTCATTACGGATGGCCTCGACTCGCCACGACACCTTGGAACCCGGCACGCCGCCCGCTATACGGAATGAACAAAGCGGCGCGGCCACTCCCGGGCCGGCATCGGCACCAACGGTCAGAGCAGTCGCGTCGATCTCCTCAGCAATGTAAAGGTTCGGCATCGGAACCCCGACAGCCGTTAGCATGTAACTAGGTTCTTTGTTGATCTTTGCGAAGTAAGCCGGTAGTTTGACTATCGCCTCTCCATTGTTGTCTAGGATCACCATTCCACGATAGAAGTTGATGATCTCTGGGCTTTCAGTGGAAAAGTGGCGAAGGACCTTGTTCTCAGGATCATCAGGGTGGTCTATCCTAAATGACTTTGAGCCCGACGCTCCTAACTCGCCGCTGGAATACACGCCATAGGCGCCATCGCCAGTCCCGCCAATTCCCCAAACGCCACGGGCACCGGTTCCGACGCCCACGCCATACACGCCGACGCCGCCGCTGGTGCTGCTGCCGCCCACGCCAACACCACCATTAGTATTGATCCCGTCAACGCCGCGTCCGCCGGTGCTCGCGGTTTGCCCTCTTACGCCGAAGGCCGACCCGCTTGTGGCAGTGGCCACGCCCATAACGCCACGACCCGATGTACTCTCGGTCCTGCCAAAAACGCCAAAAGTGCTTCCGGTAGTAGCGGTCGCAATACTGTAGACGCCATACCCGGATGTGCTGTCGGCATGGAATCTTCCGCCATAGGATTGGCCTGTCACCGACCTGCCCCAGCCAAAAACGCCGGTCCCTGTATCGCTCATGCTCTCGCCAAACAGACCATAGGTGAAGCCCGTGGTTGCCGTGGCCCTTCCGAAAACGCCGCTCCCATCCGTACTGAAACTCTGAAAGAAACCGCCATAGGTAGTTCCCGTTCCGGATGAAGCAGACCCCAGCACTCCGCGGCCGTCAACGCTGTCGCTCTCGCCTCTCACGCCGTTTGTCGTTCCTGTAGTGGACGTTGCCAGACCGTATACGCCGCGTCCGTCATTTGCAAAACTCGCAAAAAATCCGCCATAGGCCGTGCCGGTTGTTGAAATGGCCTCGCCATGTACTCCTTGCCCGTCAGAACTGGCCGAAATGCCCCGCACTCCGTAGGTGATGCCAGTCGTGGAACTGGCTTGGCCGACCAGACCGCGCCCATTGACGCTGTCGCTTTGGAAAAATCCACCATAGGTTGGTCCTGTTCCCGCATTGGCAAGGCCATAGACAGCGCGCCCGCCGTCGCTGCTGGTTAGGAAGAACCCTCCGTAAGCGGTCCCCGTCGTTGCGATGGCTTCGCCATAAACGCCGCGGCCGTCAGTGCTCGCGCTGATGCCGCGCACGCCGTAAGTAACACCGGTAGGGGAACTGGCTTGTCCCAACAGACCGCGCCCGTCGATGCTGTTGGATTCGAAAAATCCGCCGTAGGTCATGCCCGTAGGTGATCCGTTCACACCATACACACCACGCCCCGTCTCGCTCACGCTCGAAAAGTATCCCCCATAAGTGCCACCCGTAGGAGCTGTCGAGTATCCGTAAACCCCACGGCCGCTGGTGCTCTCGCTAACGCCTTGTACACCGTAGGCCGTGCCGGTCGTGGCCGACGCCCAGCCTTCGATGCCGCGTCCGTTCGAGCTGGTGCTTCTGCCACGTACGCCGTAGGTAATTCCGAAGGTCCCCGTTGACAAGCCGTGGATACCTGAGGAGCCATCAGCATCGGAGGTGTTCTCGCCTCGAATAATTTCAAGGGAAGTTGTCGGTGTCAGTATTCCGGCTGCGGAACTAGAACCCGTAAGGCTCAGCGGGACGGGAAGTCGGTTGACATCGAGTGTACCTGTAGTAAGGTTTCCCGCATTCTGATAGAAAGATGCTGACTGCCCGTTAAGCTGGGTAGCGGTTGTCGCGGTAGTGGCTGTGGCGGCGGTTTCAGCCGTCGCGCTCTTGATCGCATATGGAGCGCTGTTGACTATTTGTCTCGGCGACAGAGCGGTAAACGCACCTGTGCCGGCGGGTCGGACGCGAATCTCGATGAAGCGGAGTGCACCCGGAAACTGATCGCCGAAATCAAGGTTTACAGCAAAAGCACCATCGACAACCGCCACGCCATTTCTTGTAATCGCTGGCCCAAACTGGTTCCCGCCGGCCACTGCGTCGAAGAGCAGGAACTCAAAGTCATAGTTCGCGTTAGCTTGGACCGCTCCATCACGCAAACTGCCCTGGTATGTGAACGCGGTTGTTTGACCAAGCACCATACCAGCAGCTAATGCAACAATTATCAATATTCGCAAGCTCGTCTTTTTCATGCCACCTCCGTTGCGTACTCGATGCGGTCGCGATCAAAAAACTGACTATGATGGTGAAAATATTCGCGCCCGAATGTGAAAAACCCCCAAAATTGCCATCAGTTACGCGTTAAAAAGGTCTTACCTGAGTAGAACCTACAACTATCGTACCGTTCGCGTTGCACGTACCGGCTGCGGGCGGTTTTGATGTGATCTGAACTTGACTTTGTTGTTACGGCACAATAATTCTCCCGATCGGGAGGTGCCTTCTAGTTGAATGGATCTGCGGCAACTATGCCAAAAATTGCTCAGAGGATAGTAACTATAATAGACTGTTCGTTAAGTCAGTAAGAAGTACTGACCTCTGCAGAAATTCCACGAGTTAGTGATATGGTTGAACGCCTAACGGTCATTTTTTTTATCCTTCTGTGCATGTTATTGGGTTTTTACCTGATTCTGTCACCGTGGGACGCGCTTTTCGGGCCGTGGGGCGAAAATTACCTGCTCGTCTTTCTTTCTGACCGGGCGGGAGTTCCCGGATTGCAGCGGGCGGTTGCTTCAACTTGGTTTCGCGGGGCAGTTACCGCACTCGGTGTCCTCAATCTGGTTATCGCCTTCTGGGAGGTTGCCCATTTCAACCAGAGTGTGAAGATGCTTGCGGGAAATGAAACCGGGGAAGATGCGTGACCCTTCAAATTGATAGACCCCTAATTTACCTTATAACCAAAGGCGAGGCGGTTGACGACGATCTCGAGAAAAAGAGCGGTGAGGTCCTCGATATAATTCGACTTGCGGTTGAGTTAGAGATTCCTCTTGTGCAAATACGAGAGAAAAGACTCTCGGCCAGGGTGTTGTATGAGCTAACGTATCAGGCCGTGAGTTTGACGAGCGGGTCTCGCACGAGGCTCCTTGTGAACGATCGGGCTGACGTTGCTCTAGCAGCTGGCGCGGACGGCGTTCACTTGACATCGAGGTCGCTGCCCGCCGAAGTTATCAGGGGTACTTTTCCAAGTGATCTTCTGCTCGGCGTTTCGGCTCATACGGCCGAAGATGTGACGGCAGCCGCGCTCGCAGGGGCAGATTTCGCAGTATTCGGGCCTGTATTCGAGACGCCCGGAAAGGGGCGGGCAGTCGGCTTGGTTGAATTGTCCAGTGTTTGTTCCCAAACCGTGGGTTTTCCGGTCATCGGGCTCGGCGGGGTCGATGGCTCAAATTATGAATCCGTTCTAGCATCAGGAGCGGCTGGGTTTGCAGCTATCCGGTGGCTGAACGATCCAGCCGAACTGAGCTCCCTAGCTTTGAAAATAAACCAATGAAAGATCAGGGAATAGACAAGAAACCACCGGTCTGCCTGACGATCGCCGGGCTTGATCCTTCGGGCGGGGCCGGCATCATCGCTGACATAAAGACATTTTCGGCGTTCGGGTGTTTCCCCACAGCTGCAGTAGCTTCAGTTACTTTTCAGAACACTCAGGGAGTTTTCGGGGCAGTTCATCAAACTGCAGATTCAATTCGTTGCCAGGTTGAGCCGGTCATCGACGATTATGAGGTTGCGGCTCTAAAAACCGGGATGCTGCCTACGCGAGAGATCATTGATGAGGTCGCCCGTTTGGTCGAGCACTTTGGTATTGAGAACGTGGTTGTGGATCCTGTTGTTCGGTCCACGTCCGGTTTTGATCTAATAGATGATGCCGCACTGAGTTCGGTGATCGAGAAGTTATTTCCACTAGCGACTGTGATCACGCCAAATATTCCTGAGGCGGAGCTCATCGCTCGGATGCAGATCAGGTCCGAGGCTGATATCGCTACGGCAGCGGGAATCATGCGTAACTTCGGTGCCGAAAATGTTCTGATCAAAGGCGGTCATTTAGCGGGCGACAGGGCGAGGGATTTCCTGTTCTTGGGAGATAAAGTTCACGTCTTCGAGGAGGATTTTATCGAAACGAACTCAACGCACGGAACCGGATGTACTCTCGCTGCCGCGATCACAGCTAATCTTGCGTTAGGAAAGACCCTTGTTGATTCGGTCGGGATCTCAAAAAAATTTGTGCATGAAGCGATCCGAACGTCGCCCGGATTAGGAAAGGGAAATTCGCCGATAAATATCTGATTATTTGGCTGGAGTAAAGATGCTCTTCGACTGGTAGGTTACGCCAAAGATGACTCCAGTTCTAGGGCTATATTTCGTGAGCCCGAATGCTGCAGCTGTGTCAAACCTTAATCCCGAAGCCTTTATCTGCGTACCGATCCTGAACTGCCCGACGCTCTCGGTCCCCACTGGAACTGATCCGCTCCGGGTGTTCGCACGGCCGTTGACCTCACCTAGGATGTTCACGCGATCCGTCAGCCTATAAATGCCCGCAAGCCCATACAGGATCACGTCATTCTGGGTAAATCGCTCGAGTGGTGCGGTCATTATCTGGAGCCCAAGGTTTCCCATGGCGTTAAATTTGGGAGTGTTGTCGACGACGTCTCCAAATTTCTTCTGGAGCAATATCTTAGAAAAGACGTTTATCTGGTTTGTTCCGATACCTCGGGCCTGGTCAGTGTTTGGCATCTGAAAGCCGAACTTAAGGCCAACAGCGGGTAATATCCGTGTCTCATTTCGCAGCTTAACCTTTGCTGAAACCGTAAAATCGTCAAAATCGTTGGTGGAATTTCCGTCTACCGTCAGCGGGATATACGACGGATTTCTCGAGTTTATCGCAACAAAGTTCTGCAGCGTACCTTCGATCTGCAGTTCGACGTTGGATGAAAATCCCGTTCGAATTCGAATGTCGCCCACGCGGGTCAGGTCGCCGTTGATTCCGGAGAGGGGGAATTTTGCGTTCTGAAAAAAATCAACTCCAACACCAATTTGAAGGGAACCCGGAGGCGTGATGTCAACATCGTCTGTTAAAAGAGGCCGCTGCTGAGCCGCCGCAGCAAGTGAGGCAGCCAAAACGAGAAACAGAGCAGTGCCTAATCTTTTCACAGAGATGATTCTTACACTATCCGCGGATTTTGTAAATCAACAAGTAACTACCTCGTTCGACCGATTTGCACATAGCTGACTAAACTTGCAAAATTGTCCTTTGGATATCTCCCGGGCAAATGACCAAGGAACTACTACATTTTCAGAAAGAAGCGAGCGAGATTCCACTCCGGCTCGTGCCGGAGATGGAGGAAGTGCCCGAGCTTTCAGCGGTCGAGAAGCAGTTCGTGAATTTTACGTTCCTGAGGGTAATCCCGGAATGGCGTGCTCTCGATGATGAAACGAAGGGAGTTTATAAGGCTGAGTTTGCTGAGATTTTTGAGAGTTTTCGCGATGATTTCCTTCTGTTCAGTTATTCCCTGGTTGGTTTTGATTCGCGGGCAGATCTAATGTTGTGGCGGGTCGCCAGGTCGCTCGATCTGATACAGGATATGACCGCGAGGCTGAATCAAACGAATCTTGGGCGGTTCATCGAAACTGCGGATAACTATCTTTCGGTGACCAGACGCATGATGTTTATTGACGGGCCGGGTGAGAACCGCCAGCGTGTAAGGGCAGGCTCGGCGAAATACCACTTTTTCTATCCGTGTGCGAAAGATCAGGAGTGGTTCGAGATGCCGAGCGAGGAGAGGGATAAACTGATCGAGGAGAACTTCATGGTCGGTAAGCGGTTCCCGAACATTAAGATCCACCTGACTCACGCATTTGGATTTAAGGACACGGAGTATCTGGTATCGTTTGAGACCGATGAGCCGAGAGATTTTCTCGCTTTGGCCGAGGAACTGAGACGGACGCCGGCGAGCAAGATGACGCTGCGCGGAGTGCCGATCTACACGTGTCGGCGGCGTAGTTTGATGGAATGCCTGGATGCTCTTGGTTAGATGATCGCAAGGAAGTTCTACATTAGCGGGGAGGTTCAGGGCGTCGGGTATAGATTCTTCGCCCAGCGGTCGTCGGCACGCCATCAAGTGCGCGGCTACATAAAGAACCTGAGTGACGGCCGTGTTGAGGTTCATGCCGAAGGATCAGCCGCAGCCGTCGATGCTTTTAGACAGGATCTGGCGGCAGGGCCGCTTCAGGCGAGAGTGACTGTATTGGAAGAGCTTGTATTGGAACCGACCAGGTTGTACTCAGCATTTAGAATAGAACGATAGAACTTAGAAGAAATGGAACATCTAAAAAAACTCATACGCGAAGTGCCCGATTTCCCGAAACCGGGTATTAACTTTTATGACATCACGACGCTTTTGAAAGATCCCGAGGGTCTGGAAGGCACGATCGACGCTCTGACCGAACAGTGTCGTGGTTTAGAGATCGACACGATTATCGGCGTCGAATCACGCGGTTTTATTTTCGCTACGCCGCTTGCTTACCAGCTCGGAGCCGGTTTTATTCCGGTACGAAAGCCCAAAAAACTGCCTGCCGAAAAGGTCTCGATATCATATGACCTCGAGTACGGCCAGGATACGCTCGAAATGCACAAGGATGCGGTTGGCGAAGGGCACAAGGTGCTGATCGTCGACGACCTGCTGGCGACAGGCGGTACGGCCCGCGCGGTTGTCGATCTCGTCGAGAGCGTTGGCGGTGAGGTAGCAGCTTTGCTTTTCGTCGTTGAACTGAATTTCCTCAACGGCCGCAGCAAATTCGATGGCTATGACGTAAGGTCGCTCGTGCGATATGATTCTTAAATGCTGACACGCCGGCCCTACGCCCGCGTTCCTCTCGCTCCCGTAGCTCAGTAGGATAGAGCGTTCGCCTCCTAAGTGAAAGGCCGGTGGTTCGAATCCACCCGGGAGCACCAAAATCGAATTCCACCCCAGATCGCAAAAAATTTGGGGTGGATTTTTTGTGTTTTTCTTTGTGATCGTGTTTTAAAGTGTGAATCGATTCACACTTTGTCAAAATAGGAGCATTTTCGACAGTTATGGCGTAAAACAGCCGCTTTGGTCGTAGGAGCAGGGTGTCCTGTCGGTCATTAATACACCGTTTGGTAGAGGTAAATGCGAGATTGGTCGAAGGTCATTTTTAGAAAATTGCTTTACCAATCTAAGACGTTGAGTCATCTCTGGGGCCTGGCTGAAAGTCATCTGCAAAACCTATTCTGAGGGAAAAGGAAAATACCGTCAAACCCGCCTCGCTGGGTGTTGTCAAACAACAGGGCCGATTATCTTTGCTACCGAGATTCGTGAAACCATACGCCATTCAAGGCTCTGTTTTTTCTCATCTCTCAAACCGGACATTTTTTTTCTACAACTACCGGACATGTGACATATGATGTGCGACTGACAGATGTCCAAAAAATCCCTTGACTGGATAGCTAAAACTAATGCACTATGTAGGCAAATCAAGAAATGACTGATGATGTTACCGGCCTACACGTTTGTGGAACTAGCCGTTAACTCGCTTTTACGTTAAAAAAAATCGACAGGAGAATATTTATGCTTAGGCAGATCACGCTTTTCGGCGCTTTGGCGCTACTCGTTGCTATTGGTTTCGGCTTTGTAACGCAGAATTCGTCTGCTGAGAAGCGGTCTTTGGCTGCTTCGGTGAAAGATGATACCGCGGGCCGGCAATCGCTGTCACGTGCGCGGAAAGTTTCCGTGCCGGAAATGCTCACACCCAGCTTGCAGGCCCCCGGAAGCGATGGTGAGCTTGATGGTAGGCAAGGTTGTGCCCACGTTGACGTAGAACTAGGCAAATTCACCAAAGCCGAGATCGAAGCAATGGAGAGCATCTGCGCCGATCCAGAAAAGAGCACGCAGACCCCGCCAGATCTCAGCCGGGGTATCCACGAGGCTAATATTCTGACGATTGTCCTTGATATTCGTTGGACGACGGACGCGGCGGCATCGACCAGCGACATTTTTGGGAATACCACTGCCAGATGGGATCCTTCGCTGTTTGGTTTCACAAATACCCCCGCGAACCGGACGTTAATTGAAAACGCCATTTTGGCTGAAGTCCAAGAGGATTATTTCAACGAGCTTGCAGGTACCGTCGCGGGGCCCCCGGGACAGGATCTCAGGATCGACTTCATCCTTGGCGACATCGGCGTTGCACCTCCCGGCCTGACAAATTATTACTACATGCAACTCGGTGACGGTACTGCCGGCCCGCATATTGGGGCATTAGGCGTTGCTGGAGGTTCGGTAGTACGGAATTCTGGCGGAACTGGGCCTAATTTCGGTATAGTTGTAGGCAACGTAGTCGGCTCGATATTCATAGATAATATTCAGGGTCTCGGCGGCCTCGCTCCGGCGAATGCTCTTTCGTCGGGAGATATTACCTTTACCACCTTCGCGGTCGCCGGCACGACCTCGCACGAAGCCGGCCACGCTCTTTCGCTGTCGCACATCAACAAAGCCGGTTCCACACAGCCGACTGCGGTTCCCCCGTTGATGGGAACGGGTGCGATCGATCTGCCTAATCAGGATAGAATCGGTGAAAGGTCATTCTCGCTTTCCGGGGTCGACGGGGAAAACGGTAATGCTGCTCGCCAGCATATTCCACAGCTTCTAGGGGCGATCGGGCTTCATTCGACCGCAGCATGTACACTCACATGTCCGGCAAATATTACGGTTTCGAACGCTGCGAATCAGGCCGGGGCAGTGGTTAACTATCCAGCGCCGACGACGACCGGAAACTGCGGCACGATCACCGCCTCGCCGGCTTCCGGGTCTTTCTTCCCGATCGGCATTACGCCGGTTACGGCTACCTCTACCGCCGGGCCAATGTGTTCTTTCAACATTACCGTGAACGACACGCAGCCGCCTAATATCTCAACGGTCGCGAACTCACGCTTTGCCGGTTCACCTGTCTCCAATTCTACGATCGCAAATGTTAGCGATAATGTTGGTGTGACGAGCGTTACCGTCAACGGCGGAGCCTCGGCAACTGTTAGCGGTGTAACGGTTTCAAATCTCGTAAATACCGCTGGTGTCGTGACAGCTAGTATCGTCGCTGCTTGCGGAGCCACGAACGCTAACTTTAACATCACCGCCTCGGATGCTGCTCTTAATACCGCGACAGCTCAGATGACCGTTACGGTGACGAATCCGCCGCCGGTTCTAACCTATACCAATCCGCCTGCGATCGTGTACGGCCAGTCCGGAGTCATTGTTAACCCGGCGACGGGGCCAAGCGATAACGGCTCGGTCGCAAGCGTTGCGGTCCAGTCGACCGGTACGTATACGGGAAATATCTCCGTGACTCCGGCGGGTGTCGTTTCGATCTCGAACGCCGAACCGGTCGGTGCCCACACAATCACGATCCGTGTGACCGACAACTGCGGAGCGACCACGGATGCTCCGTTTACACTGATCGTCAACAAGGCTGATACCGCGACTAGGATCATTTCAGACGTACCCGACCCGACGGTGTTTGGTCAACCGTACACTGTGAGTGCGGCGGTTACGCCCCTCATCCCGACTTCGTTGAGCGGAACGCTTGGTGTCGGCGACCCGACGTACAACCGTCCGCTAGGCTTTCTTCAGGGCAGTGCGTGCTCTCTTTCCGGCGTCGGAACGGCAGTTCGATACCGTACCCATTCCTTTACCCTTGCATCCAGCTCAAACATAACTCTGAGCACATCGCCGGTCGATGGAGCGACGATCACGCCGGCTGCAGCAGACACATTCATTACGCTCTACGGACCGGGTGGATTCAATCCTGCAACGCCCTGTGCGAACGCCATAGCGGCTGATGACGATACTGGTGGAAGTTCTAACAAATCCAGGATATCAACCACTACCCCACTCGCAGCGGGTAATTACACGCTTGTTGTCACATCCTTCGATAATGTGCCGAGTGGTGGCGGGGCATTCCCGTGGACCTACACAGCGCGGCTGGTACCTGCTCCTGTGCCGCCATTGGCGGATGAAGACCTACGCTTAGTCGACAAGGGCGATTTTGCTTTGCCGGAAGGAGTTGTACCGCAATACTCAGGAAGAGTACTCTCACCGGATGCTCCAATGGTGGTGCAGGCTCCGAGCGGAAACATAAGTGTGAGTGACGGAACGAATCTCTGTGTGATCATTTTGCCC